>Ga0222673_1000017_pt1 | contig 109688 bp, 115 predicted proteins | sample AntAcemetagen801_FD_179845 | JGI IMG/M metagenome (GOLD analysis project Ga0222673, IMG submission 179845) | Saline water microbial communities from Ace Lake, Antarctica - #801 | ecosystem: Environmental > Aquatic > Non-marine Saline and Alkaline > Saline | place: Antarctica: Ace Lake...
TAAAATAAAAATAAAATAAAAATATATTTTTTGTTATTATACAATGGCTTCCTCTTCTCTTTTACCGAATAAACAGTTTAATAAATTAAAAGTTAATCGTCTTGACGCACAACAAATTAAATCTGATAGTATTTTACCTACTACACCCAGTTATCTATTTTCCGCTATATTTAACAATTCTACTTTTGAAAGAACTAATACTGGTGGTACATTAACTGTTACTGATACTGATACTGAAAGTATCATTCAATTTTCTGACCGTCCTTTTAGACAAACAAGCAATATATCATTTGATGCGTTCGTTTCATTATTCAAAGTATCAACTGGTGATAATACGTTTAATGAAGACCCTCCAAATGGAGTACTTACTCATTCAGAAGAACAAAGAACATATAAAATCACATTATTAGATTATGATTTAGGTAGTGCTACATTTAATTTAGATTTATTACCAGATGAAACGCATAATTTAAATACAATAACTGGTAGAATGAATTTATTTGTTGATATGGTGAGTGATGAGGCGTTAGCGGCGTCGCCACCGGCGGCGGCGGAGGCGTTAGCGGCGTTAGCGGCGTCGGCGATGGCGACGGCGGTGGCGGCGGTGGATGCGGGGAATATAGATGCACCGGCGAAGGTGACGGCGGCGTTGGCGGCGGAGAAAAGGTTACAGGAGTTGAATTAGGCGAATGGTACGACCAACAGTTATTCCTTCCCATTAAAGATTAATTACACCCCATTAAATAATAATTACTTCAATAATCAATCTTTAAGATAAAATAATAAATATATATTATCAAATTCTAATTTATCAAATTTACTAATTGTAGTATCATCAATAATTAATTTATTTATATAATCAATGTATATATAATGACCAAAACGTGTATTACCATAATGTTTTATTATTCCAGTTAATTTATATTTATTATCTCCATATGTTATATTATCAGTAAATTTAATTTTTTGTTTTATAACATTTAAAAAAACCAATACATTTCCTAAATTTTTTATGCTACATGATTTAATAGTTTCAGTATTTTTATTACAACATTCACATTCCAATTCAAATTTTTCATCTGTAATCATCTGTTTTATAGATTCTTCTATTGAATCGCTGTGTATATAAAATGTACTGAAAGTATCAACAGTAATACGTGATTTACGGCATTCTAAACATTTAAACTTGTTTTGAATTTTATTTTCATAATGTTTTTCTAATTCTGGAATTAAATCTAATAATTCTGTAAATGCCTCTTGCGAATCATTTTGCCTTGATACGTTCATTTTTTTACTTAAAAAAATTAATAACTTTTTTGGATTTATTAATTTTACATCATTATTTAATGTTTTTTCAAAGTCTAAATAATATGCTATAATATTTGAAGTTTGTTTATTACTTAAAAATAATTGGATAACAACATTTAAATAACAATTATTACCGTAATTAATAATACCGTAATTATTAATTTTATTTTCTTGGACTGTATTTTTTGACATTGTATTTACTTGGACAGTATTTTTTGACATTGTATTTACTTGGACAGTATTTTTTGACATTATATTTTTTGACATTATATTTTCTGTTATTTATTTATAAGTTTTATTTTTACTTTATATGAACTTTAATTACAAATATCATGAATAAAAACATGTTTTAATACCACACTTATTAATAAAATTTGTACAATGTTTGCACGGTGCTGAAAATCCAATAGATTGACATATAGTATTAGTTGATGTTGTTAAAACCTGTTTTCTTGCGTTTGTTGAAGTATTTTCTTTTAATTCTGAATTATCTTTTAATTTTCTTACAACAATAAGCGTGCTTTTCCTAAGATCTTCATGTGAAATCGTACGAAGAGCATTATTAATTGCATCCACTTCCGCATGGACTGACCAGCGATTAACTTTATTTACATTTTCAATACAATATTTATTGTAACCACGCCCCACAATCTTACCACGATAAATAACAACCGCTCCGTGGTTCGCAATCTTTAAAGTAGACTTCTCAGCACTCATAATAGCTTCGTTGATAAAAGTTCGCCTCATAATTTTGTTTATTAATATTTATTACTTAAATATTCGTTTTAAGTAATAATAAAATTGTAATTTTTTTAAAAACTAAATCTTCCAAATGATGTTTTAGCAACATTCATAGAAGTACCGACACCATTATTTGAATTACACATTTGTACACCAATAGTAATTATAAATATTAATAATAATGACCAAAAAAGAAATGTAAATAAACTATTATCACTTTTCAAACTTTCTCTTAAAGCATCTTCGGATATACAATGATTTCTAAAATATCTATTAAATTCATCTTTTGTTTGAAATTTAATAGAACCGTTTTCTGGTGGTGAATCAATATAATCATATTTATCAGCGTGTACTAATTCTAATATGTTATCGTCACGGTCTTTACGTACTTCGCAAATATATCTACCCATTATTTATTATTAATAATAAAATATATTTTATTTATAATTTTTAACAATAAAATAAATTATTTATAATTTTTAACAATAAAATAAATTATTTATAATTTTTTACAAAAAATAAAATTATTTAAGTAATTAAAGTAATTAAAGAAATTAAAGAAATTAAAGCAAAAAGTAAATAAATATTTATCATGTATCATAAAAGACAAAATTGTATAGATAAATTTAGTGAAATACTCAAATTACCAAAAGAAGATAATATTATATTAAATTTAGAAAAAGGTATATTTAATGAAACTATTAAATATTGTAAATCGTTTAAATCTGAACTTAAATGGGTAAATCCGGTATTCAATAACCAATATTTTAAATTATTTAGAAAAATTTACTCTAATATTACATATACACCGAATTCTTCTGATGTTAAAAAAAAAATATTAGATGGAACTTGGAAAGCTGAAAATATTGCTTCAATGAAACATGAAGAATTATACCCTGAATTACATTCTAATATCAAATTACAAGTTATGATAAAATTAAAAAAGATTGAAAAATATGTTAATAGTGAAATACAAGAACATGATGGATTTTTTAAATGTGGTAGGTGTAAAAGTATGAAAACGACTTATACACAAGTACAAACTCGTTCAGCTGATGAACCGATGACCACGTTTGTAACATGTTTAAATTGTGAATATAGATGGAAATTTTCATAAAATACTGTACAATTAAATTTAATGATTTCTAATTTTATTAAAATAATTAAATTAATTTTATTTAAATTAAATATTTTAATAAAAATAATTAAGTAATGTCAAAAAATTCATATAAACAAAATAAATTATATAATGGTATTTTTTCAAACTATTCAACTGCGAATTCTATTAAGATATATGAAAAATTAAATACTGAAACAATTTTTGCTGATAATATTTTTAAAGAATTATTAATCAATATATTTTATTTTTATTTAGAAAATATTAATAATAGTAACTATATAAATATTGATAAAAAACGATTAACTGATTTATTAAATGATTTTAAAAATGAAACTAAAAATGAATATATAACTACGGAATTAAAAATTAATATTAAAAAAGATTCAATCAATATTTTAAATTTTATAATGATATTTTATGATACAAAATTAGATAGTATAGCACACATTATTTTTCATTTAATTGAACCAATTGTACAAGAACTATTATATATCGAATTATTTTATGATTATCAAGATAAAGATGATTATACGGAACACATAATTTTCATTTATAATAAAATGTGTTCTAATAAAAATTACGATTTCTGCGATTCATTATTTAAACAATTAATTGTTAATATATTTTATTCAATTGCATATCAAAAGCGTAATATTAAAGAAAGTACTATTAAATTTTTTTATGAAAAAAGTGAATATATTAATCAAACTGCGACATTACCAATTAAATTCACACATAGTAAAAATATTAAAACATTTTTAGATATTTTTCAAGACCACCCATTTGGTACATTTACTGGTGCTTACTTAGCAACATTAACGATAGATTTAATTAAATAAAAATAATTAAATAAAAATAAGTAAATAAAAATAATTAAATAAAAATAAGTAAATAAAAATAAGTAAATAAAAATAAGTAAATAAAAATAAGTAAATAAAAATAAGTAAATAAAAATAAATAAAAATAAATAAAAATAAATAAAAATAAATTATTTTATAAAATTTATAAGTAATGGATTATCCAATATTAGATAAAATTCCCATATTTCCATTAATTAAAAATTTTAAAGCAAATACTGTATTTAAGGCATTTATATTAGCAGCCGTATTTCAGACTATTTTACTAAGTTTAACACTTAGTACCCGTGATTTAGTAAAACAACGTAAAATTAATCCTATGTGGGAATATTTACTATCAATTTTATATATTTTTATAATTACAATTATTACATATACATCAATGTATCTTCTGTTTGGGTTCGGTGGTGGAATGTTAATTAATTAATTTATTAATGATTTTTTTATTTTATTGCTAAATAGTAACCCACAATAAATTAGTAATGAAAATAATAAACTTTTACATAGGTCTATAATTTTAACATTACAAGAATATACTTGATTAATATTACTAAATAAATAATAAACTGCTATAATTAATAAACTAATAAAAATATTAATAAATGTAAATTCTGTAATAAATAATACTGCTATTAATAATAAAATTTTTATTGATACAACCCAAACTTTTGTCATAATATCAATTTCACAATCAGTTAAAAACATTACAAATATAATAAAAAAATTTAATAGTAAAATAGGTGATAAAAACTGTGTGGCATTTTTTTTACTAATAATTTTTGTATAAAATAAAAATAATAATACAAGTTCATAAATAATAATAATACCCGATATACTTATAAATTCATTAAATGCTAATGATGTAATCATTGAAAATGTTATTTTATAATAAAAGTTTATTTTTTAATTTATTTTTAAAATAAAGAAATAAACTAATAAAATGGTAGATAATGGATAACGTTAAAATAGAAGAATGTGAAGTATGTATGGAACTTTTTCCATTGGATTGTTTTGAATTTTTCCCATGTGCACATAAAATTTGTTTTTTTTGTTTTAATAAATTAAAACAATTACAGTGTCCATATTGCCGAATAAATATGGATGTTGAAACTATGAGTGAAAGCGGTAATCAAACTCTTGAAACTATTGGTGAAAGTGGCGAAAGTGGCGAAAGTGGCGTAAGTGGTGAAAGTGACGAAAGTGGTGAAAGTAGTGAAAGTGAGTATTCACGGTAATAGAGAAAAATGAGTAATAGAGAAAAATGAGTAATAGTACTTATTACTTTTTAAAAGCATTACTGATTAATAAAAATATTATAACAACAATTAATAAAAAGTAAGTTCCAAAAATATAAATATTATTTAAAATAATTCTGCCATTTATAATTTCATCCTGCATATCAACATATGATTGTAATGAAGAATTTACCGCCATTACATCTTTCATTATATTAATATCCAATTCATTTTCAAGTACTGCATATTGTTTAATACCAGTATTAATCGCATCCTGTGTTTTATTTTTTAAATCTTGTACCTCATTTTGTAATTTTTCCATTGGTGTTTGACTATTAATTAATCCTCCTAACCCGGTTATATCAACTAATGAATTCCATATGGATAAACCCATATTACCTGCTTGTACACCAGAATTTGTACAAATATCTGGTGGTGGGGGTGGTGAAGTAGTTACATCGTTTACCATTTATTATTTATATATATTTTTTTTAAAATTATAAAAAAAATATATATTATTAATAATAATTAATACAGCATGGGGGATGTACTGATGGCCGGAATGCTTATAGGTGCGATTGGTGGGGCTATTAAAAATAATTCTGCATCAGCTATAAAAGATGCGTGTAGTGGTTTTTCACAACAGAATGAAAAATTAAATGATTCTATTAATACATGGACAAAGATAACACAAGACCAAAGTTTACTGAATTCACAGTTAAAAAAATTTGGTGCTACTTTAACAAATGATTTAGTTTTTTATAAACAGAAAAAATTAGATATTCATGCGGCATTTAGACAACAAGAAAAGGACACAATGGTAATAATAAGTATTTTTATATTTGTGATTATTTTATCATTATTAATGAAATATTTTAATGTATATGGTAATATTTGGAAAATAATTGTTGGAAAATAATTGTTGGAAAATAATTGTAAAATAATTGGTGGAAAATAATTGTTGGAAATTAAATTATTATAATTTAATATATTAATATAATATATTAATATATTATATTATGCCAGAATTTCCTAAAATTGATCCAGAAGAGGTTTCGCCGGAGATAAGTGGTTCTGAAATTGATGAATTAACTGAAAAAGAAAAACAATTGAATGAAGAATATAAATCAGATATACAAAGTTTAGCAAAAAAATTACCAGAAGAGTTTTCAGATGGAATGAAAACCGCAAAGTCTAAATATATTAATGGTATGATTGATGCCAGAATGAAGGTGGGTAAGGCACTTTTAGAAAAATTTAAAGCTGATGATGGTACTACATTATCACCAGAAGGGGCAGAATTTATATCCGAGACTTTATTAAAAGACTATAAATTTAATGATAATAATACACCCGTTACAACCGACGGTAAAACTCCATATAATTATGACACAAGAACAATTGATGATACAACTGGGCGCCCGACTATTGATTCAACTTCTATTGATGCAACCAGACCATCAATTAAAGGTAGATTTAATGATTATATAGATAAGTTAGGTGGACCTGATGAAAAAACCAATTTTAGAGATTGGATTAAACAAAAATTAGGATATGAACCAAAATTAAAATTTGAAAAAGAAATAAAGAAAAGATTAAGTGGAGATAAATGGAATAAATTAACTGATGCAAAACAACGAATGGCAGATAGTGTTAAAGCAATGGAAACCGCTGAAAGTACTGGAAAATCTTGGGAACAAACCGATAAAGATAAATTTGATAAAGCAAGTAAAGATATAGATGATATATTAAAAGATTTAGGTGATACATGGGATAAAAATAGAGATGCTAAAAATATGGATCCAAATAAACAAGTTAACCAAAAAACAAGACTTGAATTTATATATAAAATTATATTTTTATTGAGTATTGTAGGAGCATCAATTACTGCTCTTGTATTTTTATGTAAATACTGTGATAATCATACTGGGTGTTTACATATTCAATATACCGGTTCTGGATATGTAACTAATAATTTAGATTATTGTAAAGGTAGTTGTATGGTAACGGGTGATGAATCCAGCATTAAAAATACATTTTTACCAACACAATGTTTTTGTAGTCAATATCCAATTAATGGTTCTACTGGTACAAAAATCAGTTCACCAACCTCTAAAAATCAATGTGGATTTGCGAACTCCGCTGCCGGATTAGTTTTTACTTCTGATTATAATAATGGAACAACTTGTACAAATACTGTATGTGACCCAATTGATGGTGATATTACGAATAAATCTAAATATTCGTATTATGATTATATTGTAATGACGCCATTTGATGCTGCGATAGATATAGCTTCAAAAGTAGTAGATTTAGGGGAAGATTTATTAGGATTTATTATCAAAGTAGCAATTTGGATAGGTGCGATAATTGCTACACTTTTAATTTTATTTATTATTTATAAAGTGGTGTCAAATAGACATAAACCAACTGTGCCTGTTTCACAATATGGAAAATATTTAGGTAACTTAAATAAGTACTCCAATTATGGTTTAATGAGTAAATTTGGTAAATTAGTTATCAATTAGTTATCAATTAGTTATCAATGTATTTTAAGTAAATTTAATTAAAAAATAATTAAATTAATGATTATAATGAATGACTATTATTTAATAAATAAAATAAATGATACGAATGATTATTCTAAATTATCCGACGAAGATATAAAACGCATTAAATTACTTAAAATACCTCCAAATTGGGTTTCAGTGAAAATAAGTAAAGACCACAGTACAAAAGTACAAGTAACGGGTGAAGATTCAAAGGGTAGAACTCAATATATTTATCACCCTGTTTGGACATTATTTTCAAGAGATACTAAATATTCAAAGGTTAATTCCATTAATTTTACTAAATTTAATTCAGTTATAAATAATTATTCAAGGGATTCAATTGATAAAAAGTGTACATTCTCAAAGACTTTTATAATTGCGAATATGTTTATTTTAATGAGAGATTTAAATATACGTGTAGGAAACGAAAAATATTTAGAGGAAAATGATTCCGTTGGATTATGTACGCTTCAAAAATCCCATTATAAAAAGGTAAAAGATGAAAATAAAGATGAAAATAAAAATAAAGATGAAAATAAAGATGAAAATAAAAATAAAAATAAAGATGAAATTATTCATAAATTAATCTTTAAAGGAAAACGGGGTGTAATACAAGAAAAAATCTTAACAAATTATCATATAAACTTCATTGAAAATATAATGAAAATACCCGGTAAATCATTATTTAAGTATTCTATAAAAAATGATGAATATAAAAAAGTAAACGCTGATGATTTAAATTTATTTTTAAAAGAACATATTGATACAAATATGACGTGTAAAGACATAAGAACATATTGTGCAAATAAAATATTTAAAAAAGAATATTCACGTTTATTAAATTCAGGAATACAACAAAAAAAAGCGATAATAGAAGCAACAAAAGTTACCGCACGTGAATTAGGTAATACACCAAAAGTATGTAAAGATTCATATATTGACCCAACACTTTATATAGACTGAATACGTTTATTTTCATTTATTTTTAAAATATATAATGTATTAATAAAAATGTACAATAAATACACTTTAACAATTTTATTAATACATTTATTAATTATAATTATAGTATTAATTGAATTTAACACTGATTATAAATTGATAAATAATTATAATCCTATAAATATTAAATTAAGTAATTATAAATTATTAGGAACTCTATATATTGGTACACATAATTATGAACATAAAGATATTTTTATTACATTTAAACAGTTTGAAAAATACAATGAAAAATTTTATATGTTATTTGCGGATAAATCATGGAATCATTTATTAGAACCATTTAGACCAAAGAATATAGAATTTTTATATGTTAAAGAAAAAACAGTAGAAAAAATTAGTTTAAAATTACTTATGGGTTATAATATTATAATGTTTTTATATTATGAATCGGTTTCAACCGGTCCGTTTTACATGTTACAAAATACTAAATCTCCATTAGTTTTATTTAAAATAAAAAGTAAAAATACCGATACTATTTTACATAATCATTTTAATTCATCATTTGCTGATATATATTGGAATAATTTATTGAAAAAATTTATATTAGAATTTAAAACTATTAAGTATAAATTAACAAAAAATACACCTTGTAAATTATTTATAAAACAATTGAAAGATAAATTGTACAGTTAATCGTTAATCGTAATATTTAGTAACATTTACATTTGATTTACGTAAGAAATCTATTCCAATTGTATCCCGATATTCTTCTTTATATATAACATTAGTAATACCAGATTGAAGTATTAATTTAGCGCAATCTTTACAGGGACTTAATGTTAAATATAAGGTTGACCCAACCGCAGACGTACCACCGGTTCTAATTAATTTTGTAATTGCGTTAGCTTCCGCGTGTAAAGTATACCATTTAGTTACACCATATGAGTCTTCACATTTATTTTCATATCCAGTGGGTGTACCATTATATCCGTCTGAAATTATAACTGAATTTTTAACTATTATACAACCAACTTTTTTACGTTCAGCGTGACTTAATTCAGCTATTTTGTGTGCTATTTCTAAATATTTACCATTATATTTATTTTCTTTAATTTTATTACCTTGTAAACCTTCTTGTAAACTTTGTAAACAGTTAATCATTACTTAAAAATAATTAATAAATACTTTTTAAGTATGTCAGATTTTATATCTGGATTAAGTGCTGGTTTAGTATCAACATTTGTATGTAACCCATTTGACGTAATTAGAACTAATATGCAAGTAAACAGAAATTACATTAGTAATTACAAATTTTCATACTTATATAGAGGAATTTTTCATGGTATTATAACAATACCTTTTTATTGGTCTTTTTATTTTCATTTTTACGGTAAATTTAAAAAATATAATCAAACAAAGTTAAGTTTTATTAATGGATATTTAGCTGCGAATATTTCTTCAACTTTAACGTGTCCATTATGGTTTATTAGGCAAAAATCACTTACCAATGAAACATTTAATTTTATTAATCATTATAAAAAATATGGTATTAAACCATTTTATAATGGTTTATCAAGTACTTATATTATAAATTTATCTTTTATTATTCAAATGCCATTATATGAAAATTTAAAACAAAACACTAAATTAAATGAATTAATAAAAAATGATACTTTTAAAATATTTTTAATAACCTCTTTTTCAAAAACATTATCATTATATTTAGTATATCCAGTTGATACTATCCGTACTATTAAAAGAAATGATTATAACATTACATATATTAATATTATAAAAAATTTAAATAAAAGTCCAACCATGTATTTCGCAGGATTTGGAGTATATCTTATAAGAAGTATTCCATATCAAACAACTATATTTTGTACATATGAATATTTAAAAAAAAATTAAATTTAATCAAAAAAAAATATTATTAATATATATATTATTAAATGGATTACAATTTAGCATTCGGTAGAAAAAAGTCGGTAAAAAAAAATAAAAGTTCTACAAGTAATAAAAAACTCCCTAAAAAATTATTAAATTCATTATCTTTAAAAAATTTAAAAGTTATCGCAAAAAAATATAAAGTTTCATGTTACAAAAAAGGTAAAAAAGAATGTGTTAAAAAATCTACATTATTAAATCGCCTTAAAAAAAGTCGTTCAATCAATAAAATTCTAAAATCAGCGTCTAAAATGAAAAAATCCGGTAAAAAAAGTTCTGTGCCGAAAAGTCGCAAACGACCATCCCGTTACGGTGATTTAAATCCAATGGCCAGAAATAATCCACCGTTTAGTACACCGTTGGAATTATCATTAGGTCAAACATACCAATATCAAAGAGACCATTATAGAAGTATTCCAAGTACCGTAATTTCACAAAATTTTCAGGGTACAGGTGCGGGAAGTTCTAAAACCAGAATGCAGTTACCTCCGAAAAACTTTAAATATACACGAGGTTCATTAGGTCGGTCCAGTCTACCACCATATGAAAATATAAACGACCCATCGCACATTAATTACAAAGCACGATTTGGTCAGTATTTTCGTTAAGGGGGGCGAAAAATGATATATTACCATCCGGAACAATTGGAAATGTTTATTCTTCAAAGTTAAATATTAAAATTCCTGGTAATTTCAAAAAAAAATATTATTATGATGAAATACTCCCGCCTCCCGCATCTACAAGAGGAGCAGTTTCAAGTGCCCACGGAACACCAGATATGTATTAAAAAGTTTTTACGTTAAAATTAAAATTAAATTAAATAAAATAAAATTAAATAAAATTAAATAAAATTAAATAAAATTAAATAAAATTAAATAAAATTAAATAAAAAAAATTCGTTAATATTATATTAATAAATGGACGAATTTTTTTTTGGAGCAAAACGTAAACCAGTAAGACGCAAAAAGTCACCAGTAAGACGCAAAAAGTCACCAGTAAGACGCAAAAAGTCACCAGTAAGATGCCTTAAAGGTTTAAGTATATCTAAGTTAAGAAAATTAGCAGTACAAAATGGTATAAATATTCACTCTAATTCCAGACGTCGTGTTAATGAAAGAACTGGTGAATACTTAAAAGCGAAACTTGTATCGTGTGCGACTTTAATGAAAAGATTAAAAGAAGCTGGTCTGGACCATTTATACAAGAGTCCTAAATCAGCAACGCACGATGAAGATTTATTCGAAGAATTAGGTCCTCACCAAATGCTTGGTCCGTGTGGTATGAATCAAGTATACCGTGGTGGATCGTGCCATGAATTTGATGATTTCACCCAAGAAGAATGTACTGGCGGTGACATTATGTGGAACGGAAGTATGAATCCAGCACAATGTGTAAGAAGAACACATCAACCAAGTGCACCAGTTTATCCACCATTAGCAGAAATGGATTTTGGAAAACGCCATAGAGCGGGAGCAAGACCACGCACTACACAAAAACACGTTGGTGTAATTGAAGTTAAGGGAAGAGTTAAACAAGTTTTCAAGGGTTTAAAAGGTGGTCTATACTACATGAAAGGTAAAAGCGGTGATAAAGTATACATTGATAAAAAAAGACTACGTAAATAAATAATAAAAGAATAAAAGAATAAAAGAATAAAGTAATAAAATAATAAAGTAATAAAATAATAAAGTAAATTTACCAAATTATTATGTTGTTGTTTATTTTCATAATTACAAATAAACAACGACAGTTATAATTATTAAAAGAAATAAAAAGAAATATTTCTATGCCAAATATGCAAGAGCTTGTAAATAACAATCGGCTAAATCATCTTTTTTCTTACTTTTATTAAAAAAATTTAAAAATTTATCATATATTAGTTGTTTATTATTAATTTTTTCTTCTAAAAAAATTTGTGTCTGTTCAATTGCCGCTTTTTTATTATAATAATATGATTTACGTTTTCCCTTTTTACCTTTTAATGTGCCGTCTGTAATTCCATCGTTTTTAGTTTGTAATGAAATTGTTTCACCGCACATTTTTAATTTATTTTTCGCTGAATAATAAATAATTTTAATTTTTTTACTTTGTTCATATGATAATCGTAATGTAAAATATACATAAATAGCGGTACTAATAATACGCATTTGAGGATTAAATGATGGTTGTTTTTCAATTAAAATTATATCTGAATCTAACAGATTTGAATTATTTTCAAGTTCTTCAATTAATCTAACAATTACATCACCGTTTTTCGGAACAGAACAATCTAAAATATTCCAATCTAATATATCATTTGTTTCTGTATCAATCTGACAATATGCTAAATTTCTAATACCGACATCAAATGATAAAATTATCATTAATTATTAATTATTAATTATTAAATGTTTTTATATTGTTTTATTATTATTTAACCAAATTAATTTACAAACATTTAATTTACGAAAAAGTTTAATTACGAAAAAGTTTAATTACGAAAAAGTTTAATTACGAAAAAATTTAATTACGAAAAAGTTTAATTACGATAAAAGTTTAATACGTTTTATTATTATTTACAAATGCGTTATAATTATTTAAATCGTCATTGTTTGATTTAGATTTTGACTCTTGATTTTTAGCAATATCTTTAATATTCCATGATATATAAATAAATTGAATACTAAGTTTAATAACATAAAATCCTTCATTTTTCAATTTTTTTAATAAATATTTACTAATTTTATCTATATTATATGGTATTTCTCCTATTAAAAAATTAGGTATAGTAAATATACAATTTGTTTGACCAAAATTAGCGTAATTTTGTATTTTATATTTAACGGTATGTAGAATTTTTTGTTTTAAATGTTCTTCTCTTTCTGACCGTTTTTTTTGAATTGATAATACATTTTCAACATCTTGGGATATCATTTACGTATTTATTATACCTATTAGGTTTATATATAATTTATTTAAAATATAAACCTTTAAATTTTATAAACCTTTAAATTTTATAATACTTAATATTATCGTATGTAAAATACGCTTGTTGTTCTTGGATACTTGGTAATTTAATACATAAACAGTCTGTTAGTCCTTGTATATCTGCCCATTGGTCACCGACACTTAAAATGATATTATTTGTTTTACTTAATTTTTTTTTCAATTCTATCTTAAAATTTATATCCGGATAATTTATATTATGATACATTACGTCATACTCAATTCCTAATAATTGTAAATTTTTTTTAGATGATTGTTCTGAATCATATGGTCTTGCCGTAATGATAATAATTTTTAATCCTAATTGTTTACACAATTTAATTATTTTAACAATTTGAGGTATTTCTGGAAATAACATATAACCCTTTACCCATTTATACGGAAAATTTTTATCCGGGAATAAATTTAAATTATCAGTGAAAACTAATGTATCATCAATATCAAATATTACGGTATTTTTCCCATTATTATATTTAGGAAAATTTATTAAATAGTTGTACAATAAATTATATATTTCATTTAATTTATTATAATATTTACCGGATTTAGGCCAACCATTATAATATTCTTTTGATTTATTCATGATTACCTCTATTATTATTTATTATTTATTATTATTCTTATTCTTATTTATTAAAAATTTAAATAAATTTATTCTGAATCATTATCATATTCTATTTCAGATTCAGATTCAGATTCTTCTTCGTTATCACCGTTATCACCATTTTCACCATTTTTATTTTCTTTAATTGATTTTTCAATTGCATCTGGAAATAATACTCGTTGTTTTATTTTAGTGGTGGGAATATTATTTTCGGGGTTACTTATGGGTAATTGAATTTGTGGTAATGGTCTACTTGGAAAAATATTTTTACTTTCTTCATTATCTTCTTCTTCTGATTCTTCTTCTAAATTTTCTTCATTTTCTTCATTTTCTTCATTTTCTTCCTGTTCTTCTTGTTCATCATTTTCATCATTTTCTTCCTCTTCTGATTCATACTCTTTATCTATTTCTTTATTTAACTTTTCTTTATTTGGTTCTTCGTCAAATACACCCGCTAAATATTCAGTTAAAATTTTATCTATCGGTATTTGATTTCTAATTGTTTCTTCAATAGTTTCAGAAATAATTTCAATAACTATTTCTTTTTTCTTTAAAATATTATCTGGATTATAATAAATTTTTTCGGCATTTGTAATAATAATTTTATGTAAAAATATATCTAAATTAGGAACTTTTACTTGTATGCTTTTAGAATCTGCCCGAAGTCTAACACATGCTAATATTTTAACGTGACTTACGAAAATCGCTGTTATTAAATCTAATAAATATGGTATTTTGGATTTAATATCTTTTGTGTGTTTTTCAATTATAATTATATTCCATAATGGAATTCTTTTAAGAAGTATTTGATAATTTCGTAATGAAATACTTCTTTTTTTCTTCATTTGTTGTGATTCATTATAAACATTATTTAATACAGTGTATATTTCAGGACTTAACATGTAAATTAATTGTTTAGTGTATTCTTCTTTCGCCGCAACTAAAACATTAACATTTAATGTTTCTGACATGATTATCTTACATATAAATATAATTAATATATTTATTTAATGAACTAACAAATAATAATAATAAATAATAACAAATAATAACAAATAATAATAATAATAAACTAACAAATAAATAATAATAATAAATTAACAAATAATAATAATAAACTAACAAATAAATAATAATAAAATAATAAATAATAATAAATAATAAATAATAAATAATAAATAATAAATAATAAATAATAATATATGGATAAATTAGATAATAGTTGTAAAATATATTATGATTCTGAATTTGTATCTTGGACAATTTATAAAGAGAATATTAAAGAATCTTTAATTGGGAATGATACTAAAAAAGGTTTATTATTTTTAAATGTTGAGTCTGCTGGTGTGGTTGAATTCAAAGATTCATCGTGTAAAATTAATAAAAATAATGAAAAATTATGTAATAAAACAATTAGTTCAAACTTAAAATTTAAAAATGGGTCTACTGATTCAGTATATACACCATTATCAATCGTTAATTTTCATACTCACCCATTAACTTGTTACGTTGATGCCAAAACTATATGGGGTTGGCCTTCTGGTGAAGATTTAGCACAGTGTATGAATTTTGCTAATGATAATAATGTTACACACATTATTTTTGCGATTGAAGGTACATATGTAATTGATGTAAATAAATTTTTAATAAATTCATTAAAACATAATAAGTCTATTTTTAATAAAATTAGAAAAAATATAGAAGAAATATTTAAATTAACCCATAAACACCGTATGTATTATAATGATTCATCTAAAAATATACCGCTTGAAGTTGAATTTAATGAAATATTTTTAAAACCAATAAATTTACAAGAGCAGTCAAATATATTATTATCATGGTTATATTTGGTTAATAATTTAACATTACGTAATTTAATTAAATTAAGTAATGAATTAAGTAAATATTTTCAGGGTATTAAAAATTTATCTAAACTTAATAAAGACCTTGAAAAATATTTAGACGTTAATATTTTTTCTATAACATTTTTTAAAAATAATACTATACAATGGGATATACGATTATCTAAACAACAAATATATAAAGAATTACAAAAAAGTGTAAAAAGTTTCCAAATAGATTTACCCGATAAAATTGTATATAAAGCACCATTTATATCTGAAAAATGTAAATTGTAAAAATTTTAATCAATAATAACGGTACTTGAAGTGGTACTCACGTTACTCACGTTACTCACGTTACTCACATTTTCATTTAAATTATTAGTGACTAATTCTAATTTTCCATTAGAATTACCAAAATTAATTAATATACCATTATCAATTTTTAGATTCTGTTGATATTTAATTAGTTGATTTAATTCTTTTTTTGATAAATTCTGTGTTTGTGATTTAAATTCTAATACACATTTAAATGGTTCATATATAACAATATCCGCTCTTTCATAACCAATCTGTATTCCTAAATATTCAATTGGAACAATAACTTCACACCCGAATAAATAATTATTATTTCTTAAATGAATACACATCGCATTAACATATATATTTTCTTTATAATGTGAACCCAATGTATTTGATATACTTTCAGAAAATTTTTTAATATTATTAAAATTATCAGTAAGCATTGCTTAATGTATTAATAATATTAAAGTATTTTTAAGTAATTATTTTGTTCTGTATTTTTATTTATTTGTTCTGTATTTTTATTTATTTATTTTTTATTTATTTTTTATTTATTTTTTATTTATTTTTTATTTATTCGGTATTTTTTTTTATTTATTCGGTATTTTTTTTTTATTTATTCTGTATTTTTTATTTATTCTGTATTTTTTATTTTTATTTATTTATTCATAATTCACGAATAAATTTTAGTCGGTGTTCCATAACTATTTGGACCATTACCATATAGACCGAATGAAGGACCAGCACCTTCTAATGTTTTTCTTGTTAAGTCTGGGTAAATAGTTGTGTTATTCCACGGAGTAACAGAAAAAACTGGGTTTGGTGGTTCAGACCGTATACTTTGATTGCTATTTCTAAGACTACCTAATATTGTATCAGTACCAATTTGAGCACCGGGTGTTAGAAAAACTTGATTAGCAAGTGAATTAGTTGCTGTACCGCAACTTTCAAAACCTTCAAATTCACCGTCAGGTCTTGGTAATAAACTGGAAGCGACATTTAATGCCATCGCACCATTAGTTGGCATATTTTGAGAACATAAATTTAAACGATTTGTTCTGCCATTATTAATATTCGCTTGGGCGAATGAATCATTCATAAATACATTTGGACCTGGTAGACTCACAGTTTCAGCACCAATAGCGTTTAAACTCTCTTGACCGGGTGTTGCGGCATTAATACTTTGCTGATATACCGAGTATGCCTCTGGAAAAGCGTTCCAGCCATTAGCATTAGCGTCCTGTGATACAAATGGTGGGCGGAAAGAATCACCTGTACCGAATGGGGTATCACCGTGTGGTTTAACATCACTTAAACCTTGATTGTGTTGAGGCATATTTCTATAAACATCGGAAACATTTTCAGCACTAACTGGTGTATTTTGAAATGTCCAAGAATTGTTCCCATTTCCGTTTTCTTCACCGTAATTTTCAACCATTTCAAATTTATCTTTTAACATCTGTATAGTGACAATTGCTGCAATTGTGATAGTTAAAAGTGCGGATAATCCAACGAAGTTACTCATTTATATTTAATTATAAATATTATTTTTTTATTTATTTAATAAACAAATTAATTAAATAAAAAAATTATTTTATTTTATGATTTTATTTTATGATTTTATTTTATGATTTTATTTTATGATTTTATTTTATGATTTTGATTTTATGATTTTACGATTTTACGATTTTATTTTATGATTTTACGATTTTACGATTTTATTTTAATTTTTTTTATATCTTTTAAATCATTATCGGTATCATTATCACTATAATTATTAACATAATTATCATTTTGGTCATCTAAAAATAAATATGTTTTAGTGTCAATTACTTGTTCTTTTAATTTTATTTGAACAACTTCCCATAATGGTTCACTATAATTTTTATAAAAAACTATTTTTTTACATTTAAGTAAACATATTACGGTATCGTCTAAAACTAATGTTTCAATTTTCAAATTTTCTCTATGTTTATTATATATCGTTAAATTTTTATTTAAACTAACCGATATTTTAGATTCTTTTCTTGTCTGTTTAAATGAATGTTTATATATTTCTTCCGCCTCTTCTATATTTAATTTTTCTTCAAAGAATTCTTCTGAATTTACACTAATTAATGAAATTATTTTATTATCAAATTCAGTTAATAAATTTTCCATTTTTTCATTGAGTATTAATGTTAATTTTTTAGTAATTTTATTAATACTCAATTTCGGCGTTTGAATGGTTATAGCGGTATTACAAGAACCATTATGAATGTTTGATAAATATATATCGTCTATTTTTACTGGTTTTTCTAATATTAATTCATCAAAATTATATTTATCGCACGTATTTATTTCCATATTTGCTATTATAAATTTAATATCATATATTTTTTAAAATCAAGAACGCATAATAATTAGTTTAATTGTAAAATTTGTATAGCGATTAATGAATAATAAGATCTATAAAATTCTAATTTTAAAAGTATAGATATTTTATTATTATATAAATTTTTTACTAAATTTTTATCGGAATCATATAATGTGGTTGTATCATTAAATTTAACTTTTAACGATTTTTGATTTTGTATATTTGTAATTATCTGTGTTTTTATCTGTGTTTTTATCTGTGTTTTTATATTATTAGAATTATTTGCGTTATTAGTTGCGTTATTATTTGCGTTATTATTTGCGTAATTATTCATATGTTTATTAATTTTAATTTCGATTGAATCTATTAATGTTAAAAAGTTTATATGCGGTGTTTTAGTTTCATTTAGTTTTAATTCTAAATATTTTTTATCATTATAGTTTGATATTTCATAATCAGTAAATATAGGAGTCTGAATATAAAAAGAATTTGAATTATATTTAATATCAAATTCACTGATATTTAATTTATCAATATCAAAATTTTTATACTTACAAATATATGGTATATCCATTATTTTTTAATATTATATAATATTAAAAAATTTACCGTAAATATTAAAATAATTTAATTTCCAAATCGTGTACTGGGTATTTTTCCAGCGTCAGAATTTCTAAGATTATATGAGTTAATATTTTTTGTAAATGCGTGATTATCTTCGAAAAACCCGACAAAACCTAATACATTTGAACCCTTTGTTGATTCTTGTACTGGATTACTTAATGGTATTGGTAAATGTGATATATCGTGCATATAATAATCGTGCATATTTAACCCAGATAATACACTTTGTGTATATTTTTCAATAATATTTTTATTAATATTTCCTAATATTTCTTGAAAATTACAAGCGTTACTTTGTGATGGTTTTAATAAATTATCATTTGAAGAAAATAAACCACTTGAAGTATAATATAATAAATAACTATTTACCATTAAATTTAATAAATTATCTGTATCTTGTCTTGTTTCTATTGTAATATTTCTGGATTTTTTAACATAATCTATAACGGAGTCTTGTATAAATTTTACATTTATTTTAGAAAATAAAAATGGTAATAAATACGGGTCATTTTTTCTTGTAACATTTAATGCCCACCTTTGATATTCATCATAATATGTATAATTAGAACCATCAGGAGGATTTATATTATAATTTATATTAGATTCCCACGTACCTTCAACATCTAATGCACCACTGGGATTTTGAAATAATTTACCAGTAACTGGAACATATGATTTATCAAAATATTGACTGTTTGGGTTAGTTTGTGAATATGCGTGTCCATTATCAGTTGTTTGTGGATATAATGGTGCTGGATTATAAAGACCTGCCCCTCTTATATTAGCCAAATCATCGGACGATATTAATGGTGTGACACCATCATTAGTGTGATTATAATTCGCTAATAAAGGTTTAACATTTACATTATAGTCAACCATAATTAAATATAACTATTATGATATACTAAATTTTATATTTTTAATTTTAAATTTTAAAACGTTAATTATTATTTTTAACATAAAAGTATTTAAATAGTTTTTCGTATACTATTTATAGATAGTTAGATATTAATGAATACTTTTAGATTATCTAATAAAAAAATTTATAATGATTCACGTTCTACAATTGAAAATTTACACAATGAAAAAATAGATGAAATATTAATAAAAAATGATACACTGGATTCCAAGCAAAAAAAAATAGAATATTTAAGGGAAAAATTGAAATTATTATCTAATAATAAAGATACAACGAAAAATTATAAACAAATAACGTGTATTGCTGATATTAGAAATGAAATAAAAAAATTAGAATTGGAAATTGATAATATTATTAATAATCATGATTTAATTGATTATATAGATAAAGCTTGGGAATTTATTGTTAATTTTGACGAACCCGATGCTTGTACTGGTAATTGTACTGGTAATGGTAATGGTACTGGTACCGGATTAAGTACCGATGTGAGTACCGGATTAAGTACCAATGTAAGTACCGACGTGAGTACCGACGTGAGTACCGACGTGAGTACCGAAGTACCAAATAAAGAACAAGGTATCCTAAATTTTGTCAATAAAACAGGTAAATTTAATAAGGGTGAAGAATATACGAGATATTATAATAAATGTTTTTTAAATATATTAGCACCTGCGTATTCAATCAATTGTTGTAAAAATTGTAAGAAAGATAGATTTGAAGTTGATTATAAAAATGGGATAATTATATGTAACAATTGTGGACTATGTGAAAATTATATTGAATGTAATTCGTCTGCTGTAAATTATCGTGATGCTACCCATATGGAAACTATTAGTCAACCATTTTCTTATCAAAGAAAAAATCATTTTAAAGAGTGGTTAAATCAATTACAGGGTAAAGAAGTTACTGCTATACCGGATTCTGTTATAAATTTAATTTTAATTGAATTAAAAAAGGAAAGAATAACAGATACAAAAGAAATAACATCTGAAAGAATAAAAAAATATCTTAAAAAATTAAAATTAAATAAATATTATGAACATATTCCTAATTTAATTAGTAAAATTACTAAAAAACCACCATTAATAATATCTTATGAATTTGAGGATATACTATTAAAATTATTTGATAAAATTCAAGAACCTTTTAAAAAGTATTGTCCAAAAGAACGTAAAAATTTTTTAAGTTATTCGTATACTTTACATAAATTTTGTCAATTATTGGGTAAAGATGAATACTTGATATATTTCCCATTGTTAAAAAGTAGAGAAAAATTATTTGAACAGGAAAAAATATGGAAAGGAATATCAATTGATTTAAATTGGAAATTCACTCCTTGTATTTAATTAACCGATGGTATTTTAATTGATAAAAATATATTTATTAATAATAAAATGACTTTATCTGCGATTTCTCTTATTATTATTATTATATTAATAATAACTATATGTTTATCTGGTATGGTATTATATGGAAAATTGAAAACTCCGTCATCCGGTCCTAAATCACAATTTGCATTTATAAATGGAACGTGTACTACCATTATACCATCCGGATATAATGGTTTTACTTATAACTCTTTACATGAATGTCAATTAAAAAATTCTATACCAGATCCATCAGGTCCACCACATCAACATATTGATACTAATAGTACAAACGACGGATTTGATATGTTTTTCCCACCATATGATTGTCCAACTGGTGATCAGACAATGATTGATTTACAAATGATAGAAAAAGTTACCGATGCCGCAAAATTGTATCAAAGTAAAGGTAAATTAAATCCAAATGACCCAACTAATCCATTCCAAATTAAATATTCGGTATATAATTTATTTAATGTTTCATACTTAACCGGTTTAATGAACGCATACAATGCAGGTGTATATGTACAGGTACTAATACAATATACCCAAGTTAACGAACTTTATAATCATATATGGGCGAATTTTAATAAAAATGGGATGAAACTTTTAGATACGAAATCTGAAACACAGAAGGATATAACAGATAAAACCCAGTTTGATACATTAAATTTAATACCTATTAATATCGGGCATTTAATGCACGTTAAAACCAGATATTATAAATTTGGACCAGATGGTAATACCGTAACTATCGGTGGTAAAAATAAACATGTTAAAGAATGTGTTGTAACTGGGAGTTTTAATCCAGAATGTTCGGCAACTAAAAATAACGAATTTTTAATTGTTCTTTCTTCTGATAAAGATGAAACCCCTACTATTATAAATAATTATTTAAGAATATATGAATTCACTAAACGGGAAGACACCAAATTTAAACTACCAGACCCAATTAAAACAGACCCTATTTACAATGTTACTGATAATTTGAATGTAATATATTCCAGATGGTGTAAAAATACCGATAACTATATGAGAATAATACTATCACGATTTATTGATAATGAAAAATCCGCTATATTATTACCACTATATTCATTATCTAATTTAGATTCACCATTTATGTATCAAGAAGGTAATTATATATCTGTAAAAAATGCCAGTAACTTAAAATATGTTGTAGACCCAGACTATGTTACAGCAACTATAACAATAGGTGGTATTTCTTCCAAATTAAAAGATTGGAGAGTAAAAGGTCTTGGAAGTCGTATAGATATAGATTATGATTATATGGATGGTAAAACCAAAAAGTCTAAAACTTACAGTACAGTTATTAGAGATATTAATAATGATAAAATTACTGTAATATCAACATATACGGCGAAAGATTTAGAAACCGGTACAATTAACAATATAACAATTTATAAAACATTAATGACTAATTTTGAGAATGCGATTAATCGTGGTGTTAAAATTGTATTATTAATTAATAAATCACAATTAGATGGTGAAATTAGTAGTAACGGTAAATCATTCACTGGTGGTGACCCAAAATTAACTGGTTATATTCTTGAACAAATGGGTGCAACTTTATATAGGTGTACTAATCCAAATGGCGAATTACATACTAAAAGTGGTTATTTTTATTCTCAAAATAAATTAATAACTGATACTACAAATTGGTCTAATGCTGGTATGGGTTCACAAAATAAATCTGGTCCAAGTTGTTCTATTAATGCCGAAACTTGTTTAGTTATAAATGGTGAACAATTTGAAAATCCAGAATTATTTAGAACAAGAGTTCTTTCCACTTTTATAAATACTATGCGTATGTACGAATATCAACAATATTGCCCAATAAAAGAACCAGATACCTTCGGTGGTATGAAAATTGCTACCCCGTTAAATAAAATGAATTTTATGAATTGTACATGTCCAACAAAAGAACGTATGTCTTGTAATTCAACGGGCACGAAACATCAGGGTTTATGTTCTACTAAATTTAGTTCACAGAGTGAACCATCAAATTGTTATGTTACTGATCCATCAGAAAAATCATGTTATGGTTCGTGTACAGTTGATTGTTGTTTAAGATATGGACAAGAACAAGCAAATGAAAAATATATTACGTATGACTATGTGCTTGGTTTATTAACCAAAATGCAAAATTGGCCATATTTTACATGTAATGATAACAAAATTGGTAAACATGCTCTTGGGGAAAAAGTTAATATCGGTCAAAAGATGTATATAATTGACCCAACTTTTAATTGGGGTAAAGGTGAAAGAATAAACAATGATGTATTAATAAATGTTATAAAAACACGAAATATTAGTGGTTCAAATTTAACGGATATAACGGATAAAAATAAACAAGGATTTTTTTGTAATGAAAAACCCATATGTCATTAGGAATGAATGTAATGACTGTAATGAATGTAATGTATTTAAATGTATTTAAAGAATGAATTAATACATTAATAATAATGTCTGAAACTAATAACATGCCAGAAAAACAAAAAGAATATTCAATTGAAACTGACCCATTATTTAAGCCAATTTCAGAACATAAAAAAAAACAAATTGATGAAGCAGTAAAAAAACAAGTTGCGAGTTTATCATTAGATGAAAATGTTGATAAAGATGAAATGAAAGTTTCAGGTCAAAACTATGCACTTATTAGTTTAGTTTCGCCACAAAGTAATCAAAAAAATGACAGTTGTTGTATAAAAATTAGAGGTGTATTTAATACATTAGATGACGCTAATAAGCGTGCTGAAATGGTACAAAAAATTGATTCCACCTTTGATGTTTATGTTGTAGAAATGTATTCGTGGCTATTAGTTCCACCTGACCCGGAACTAATTGAGCAAAAGCACATTGATTCAAAACTAAATGAAATTATTGGTGGTCACCGTGAATCGCAGTTAAGTGCTAAAATGCATTTTGAAGAACGTAAGCGTGATTTAATGTCAAATATCAATATTGAAAATGACACTGTTACACCGGATATTAATTTAATTGGTGCGGAATCTGGTCTTGATATTACAGATATTACAGACGGTAAGAATTGTCCAAATAGTGGACCAAACAGTGAAGAAAGTACCCCAAACGAGTTAATGGATGCGATGATTAACCAAATCCCGGTTGAAAAACCAAGTAAATCATGGGCAGATTCTCTATAAATAAAAAAAAGATGTGTAAATGTAAATCTTGTAAGAATTTTAATTATATAATAGTAATGATAAATGATAAATAGTAATGATAAATAATAAATAGTAATGATAAATAATAGTTAGTATATATTTACTTTTTCAATGAAAAATTGAATATATAAGAATACAAATATTGGGATTAAACATTAAAGTGATTTTACTATGATTATCATTATAAAATTTATAAAAATATTATAATGATAATTAATTGTACTGTATTATGTTAAACACATTTTTTTTAATAAATCCCAATAACTAACCTCTATAACCGATAACCAACCCAAATAACCAACCCAAATAACCAACCCGGAAACCAACCCGGAAACCAAAAATGATATATCGGAATTAATTTGAATACGCTAATCCACCCATACCCGACATGATGCGAAGAACATTGTAGTTACGAGCATAGATAGTCATTAGAGCATTTTTACCGTTTGGCCACGAGGTATCGGGGACAACTGGCGACTGGACGACATTCGAGGTATCAATTTCAAATTCAAGGTTGGAATTATCAATGCGAGAGAAATTAATAGCACCCGATGGTTGGTGTTCTTCAGGGCGTAGTGCGAATGAATATAGATATAAATTAGAATCCGGGATACGGGTATGGTGAACAAATGGTTGCCATTGACGGAAATATAGTGGGGAACGGGCTGGGTTGAAACGGTAATGACCATTTAGGCGTAGTACCGCTTTTGTTAAAATGTCCGAACCTAATTTTTCATCACCTGGGCCAGCATTTGCGAAATTGAACCAGTCCGCCTCCTGTATATTGTCTTGACGTTGGAATACCCAGCATAGTTCTTTACAAGGGTGATTAAATGTTAGTCTTTGGGTATGATTTGGTTTAGTTAAATCAACCGACGTTTCATTGTGTTGAACTTGTTCAATTAAGTATTCGTGCGACATTTGGGCGAAACGGCGACGTTCGTCGGTGTCTAGATAAATATAGTCAATGTATAATTCAATTTGTGGAGCATGAATTGTATTTAATAATGGTTTCCATTCGTCTTTTGGAATGTGAGCACCACCATTAAGGTCAACGAGTACAATTAATTCGGATAAGTCACGGAATTGAAATACAAATCGGACTTCGTGATATTGTAGGGCAATTAGTGGTAGAGATAGACCGGCATTAATATTGAACCAGAAGTCAAGTGGTACGTGTAATTCCTGTGGTTCGGTGGCATTACCAATTAATAACCAACCACACGCATCATTGCCACCTACCATACGTTTGTAACCAGATGCTTTTTCGGATGTCATAGTTAGTTCTTGCCATATGTACATCCATAGACCATAATGTTTGTCAATTTCTTGACCACCAATTTCAACAGTGACATAACTAATTAGTGCTAAACCAACATAGTTAGTCCAGCAAAGAACAGCATCGGATATTGGTGGGGATGGCGATACACCGGTAAAAACCCAGTTATCAGCAGATAAAGCCGGTAGACCAACTCTTAAATAAGCAGAGTTAATTAAATCACCATTACGTGATACAATAGCGGTAGCACGTTGACCCCAAACTGGGTTACCGGAAAATGTTTGTTGAATATTTTCAATTGCAAAATTGGTATGACGACGATAAACAACTTTGAAAAAAGTTATTTGGGGATTACCTGTAAGATAGATGTCCTGAGCACCAACGGCGACTAATTGCATTAAACCTCCTCCCATTGTTTTATTATAATATATATAAAAGAAAAAAAAAATAAAAAAAATACCGAATTAATTAAAAAAAAATTAATTGCGTATTAATTTTAAAAAAATAACTATTATTAATTAATAAATGGGCGACGAATATTCAGATTCAATTGATAAATTCAGACAAAATGATCAACTACAAAAATTTATTCCCTCAGGTAATACTGTTGGTCCTGGCGGTCCTGGCGGTCCTGGCGGCCCTGGCGGTCCTCATTCACAAGATAATCAAAATGGTCCTACACCGGAACAAATTGCTATTATGAAACAACGACAACAACAAGCAATGATGCAACAGCAACAACAACAAATGATGCAACAGCAACAACAGCAACAAATGATGCAACAGCAACAGCAAATGGCACAACCACAAATGAAAGAAAATTTTAATTCACAAAAACCTCTAAATTTTTTCGACCGATTAAAAAAATTAAAAAGTAATGAAAATTTACAAGAAATATTTTTATTAGCTATATTATTTATTATTTTCTCCACTGGTTTTTATAAAGACAATATCACAAAACTCCCATTTGTTACTGTTGATAATGGATCTTTAAATACAGCGGGTTTATTAATTTCTTCTATTTTAATCGCAATTATCTTTGTCATTGTTAAAACTTTTATTTAATCAATAATTTACTTAATCGGTTTTGATTTTCGCTTTGATTGTAATTGCTCTTTATTTGTAAATTGATTATACCATGTATCTCTAAGATTATCAAATAATGTATTTATATTAATATCATCTGAATTTACTTTATTGTTTTTTATTATTTTAGTTTTATCTATTTTAATTTCTTTAAAATTTAACACTTTTCTTAAATGCGGTGTACACGGTATAACATTACTGGAATATTCTTTACAAAATCCCCATTTACGTTCTTCCATTGTATCGCATTTACAAAAACATTTTTGACAAATACCTTCACGGGTTAATTTAAAATAAATATGTTCAGAATTATGATTTCTACCTATATTGGAACAATATTTGCTTTGACTACATAAAATATATACACTCTCGTTATCGGAATAATATATTCTTTTTAAATCTCTAATAGTATAATCTTTAACATATGTATTGAAAAATCGAAATATTTCAATATGTTTTGTATCTGTTTTTAATAATCTATTCCACGTACCGGTTCTATCTTCATCACCTAAATTATTCGTATATTCACATTCATCGCATTCCAAATTTGGATTATTACTAATATTTGTTATGTATTGTTCATTTGTAATAATACTGGTATTATTAATTAACATTAATAAATTATTATCAAGTTCGCATTTAAATTCATCATTAATTTCATTATTTTTTAATGTAAATAATAATTTATATGGTCTACCTTCACATATAAATTCTCTTGTTTGTGATACAAAATGTCCCTTTTTAGAACCTGTCATACGTAAACCACTTGTTGTAAATACGTGTTCATCAACAATATCATTTACCGTATTTTCAAATTCTTCATTAAATTTATTCATTTTAATTATACAGGTTTTTCTTATTTCTAATGCATAATTTTTATTAATATTAATATCGGGAAAATGTAAATGAAATCCTTTTTTAATAAACTCTTTATGGGTTATATTTTCTGGATTGTCCTTATTTTTATATATTTTTTTCACTAATTTAATATCCGCTGTTGTAATTATACAATTATAGTATTTACCATAAAAATCGTAAATAATATCATTTATAATTTTAATCATTTCCGTAAATAAATTTGTTTCTAAATCTTTTTCCATTATTTCATTGTATTTTTGTTCACTTAATAAAAAATCTAAATCAAAAAATAATTTGAATATTTCTTTTTTACATTCAACCACGTATAATTCAGCATTATTTTCCAATGCTTCACCGTATTTTTTATTGAATAATTCAATATTATTATCATTTATAAATAATTTATACCCATTTAACATTAAATGACTTGGTTTACTATCTTCATTCTCACCGGAATATTGATTCGTAATTTTCAACCACTTGGTTAAACTATTCATCGTTAATGTTAATGTTTAATGTTAAATGTGTATAATCCTTAAATATGTTTTAAAAGTAATTAATTTAATTTACCCAAAATTTACCGTTATAGATGAATTATATGTACACACAGTTTTCGAAGCACATTTAGATAATTCTTTTCTTTTAGGACTTGATTTACTGGTTGTCAACGTGTCTATCATATCTTTATCTATTTTTACAATATTAGATATTGCGTAATTCATTATATCATTTTCTATAAACCATTTAAAAAAATTCAGTTGTCCTACTGTTGTTATTAATTCATTATCTCCGCATTTATTTTCACATTTATTTTCGTCTTCTAACATTGACCAGGATAAATCTGTAACATTTATAATAATTCTTTCACGGCGACAAAATGGGTCAAAATATTTTTTTGAATAAGCTTTTAATTGATTTTTATAATCTAAATATACATTAAAATTTTGATTATATTTATTTTGATAAACTATATTATATTTTTTGGCGTAATTTGTTACTAACCAATCTAATATTCTTAATGATAAAATATTTTTTTGTGTAATTATACTGGTAAATATAATAATGTTTTTTTTGTAATAATCTATCAATGATTCTAAAAGTAATAATGTTTTACTGGATATTATTTCATTTTTATGCATTAAAAGCACTTATTTAAATTTGTAATTAAACCTTAAATACTTTTAAGTATTTAATTACAAATTTAAAAAATACTTAAAGTTTTTGAACAGTTATATATATACACATACAATGGAATTTGAAAATATTATTTCGAATAACGATAAGTCGCCTAAATGTACATCAATCAAAAACAAGCAATTTATTAATTATTTAATTAAAAGTATCAATATTAATTATAATGTTAAAGGGAATGATTTAGTATTTCCAGCACCACAACCAGTATCTATTGAAAAAAAGGACTTTGTTAAACTTGAAAATTATAAATACGGTGTTAGTTTAAAGCTTGATGGTATTAGATTTTTACTTTATTTTATTCGTGACCGTAATAATGTTAATCAATCTATTCTTATTAATAGAGCACTTAATTTTTATAATATTCACATTGAAGCAGAACAAAATATTTTTAATGGAACATTACTTGACGGTGAAGTAATTTTTAATAAAAAAACAAATAAATGGGATTTTATGATTCACGACGCAATTATTTTATGTGGAAATAAAATTAATAAATTAAGTCATTCATTACGGTTAGCTGATACAGTATGTTGTATTGAGACTTTTATTAATAATAATAATCCAAGTAGTCCAAATACTTTAAATATTACGGTTAAAGAATTTTACCCATTTGATAAGTTTGAAGACTTTATTACGAATATCTATACTAAATCCGATAACAACGATGGAATTATTTTTATGCCTGAAAATTTACCGGTTATTTCCGGAACTCAATATTCAATGTTAAAATGGAAACCTGAAAATAAACATACATTTGATTTTTTAATTAAAGAATGTGAAATTGGCCTTGAAGCGAATGTATTTCATATGGGTAGCATGAAATCATTTGCCAAGATTCATTATAATACTGAACAAGGTAAAAAATTTGTTGATAACGCAAAAGCAATTGATGGTTATAAAAATGAATGTATTCTTGAATGTTCATTTAATGCCAAAACAAGCAATTTTGAACCATTACTCGTACGCACGGATAAAACACACCCAAATAGCATGCGTACAATTGAACGAACATTATTTAATATTAATGAAAATATACAAATTAGTGATTATATGAATATTAAGTCATATTAATTATATGAAAACTTAAAAAAAAAAACTTGAAAAAACAATAAAATACTTTATATTTCTTAAAAAGAAAATGTGAGTATTTTATTTTTTATAAATTAACCGTTGACCTAATATTGGTGCTGACGAGGAACGACTTCTAACCCGGCTGGACCCATCATGTCAATTAACGATGGTTGTCCTAAACCATAACCATAACGCATTGGGGAGGCACGTCTACGTTTTGGGGACGCACGTCTACGTTTTGGGGAGGCACGTCTACGTTTTGGGGACGCACGTCTACGTTTTGGGGAGGCACGTCTACGTTTTGGGGAGGCACGTTTACGCATTGGGGACGCACGTCTACGTTTTGGGGACGCGCGGGAACGCATTGGGGAACGGCTTTTACGGACCGAGTGACGAAGAACAAATTTGGCATCAACATAAGCTTTACCAGATTTAGTTTTGTAATATAGACCGCCATTTTTACCTTTGTGAAGTGTACGTTCTTTACCGTTAACAACGACCTTCGCAGATGAACTTTTACGGACCGGGGATTTTCTTTTACGCATTGGGGAACGTCTTTTCTTTGCTCCAAAAAACATCGCTAAACTATCAACCATTTTATTTTATATTATTAACAAAGAAAAAAAAAATAATTAAATTTAATTATTTTTTTTTTAATTTATAAAATCTTTTCAATTAATTTTTAAAATCTTTTCTAAAATTTTTCTAAAATCTTTTCTAAATTTTTAATATTTTTATTTTCAAGATAAATTTTTAATTCACACTTATTTACATCAGCGTTTATTAATTTTGATGGTTCATCATATTTAAATACTGTGAAAATTTCTCTTATATCATTTATTTCATTATATTCTTCTGTAAACGTATATTTTTTCAATTTAATTATATCTTCAATTGTATCATATTTTTTAAATAACGTATTAACAGTATTTATTGCTAAACTTGGTACATACGGTAAATAATCACAACCAGATAATATACAAAAATCAATAAATTTAGCATTGTTAAATTTAATTTTATCTATAAATTGTTTAATATCAATTTCAATAATATTATTTTTAATAGAACTTTTTAATACTTTTGTACCTCCAAATGTAAATACATCTGTATCATCTGTTACAATATAATCAATTATACCTTTATTTTGTAAATAAACACAATATTTTTCAGCTTCGTCGGGTGCATCATAGTAATTTATTCCCATTAAATCTAAGGTTTCTTTCACTTCTTCTATATGGTACTTTGTCACATTTATAATTTGCATTGATAATTTATTAATTTCATTATCAATTTCTTTTTTTTCTATATCGGTTTTTGGATTTAATTGTTGTAATAATTCAATTTTTTCATAAATTTTTCTTTTAATTGCTTGACGTTTTTTTAACGTTATTTTTTTTTGTACAGGTGGTATACCATCAAAAATAAATATCGGGGTTATATTGAATCTTTTATAATAAAGAATTCTATTCATAAATCCGATTATATGCGAATTAACGCACGATGTATCTAAATTACTAATATGCCTATATTTATATAATAAGATACTCGCATCAATTCCAAATACGTATCCATTATATTTTGTAATTGGATTTATGGTTATACATTCGGGGCATACTTTTTTAATAAATGTATTGAAACCTCTAATACCCATTATTATTATATATATATAACGTCTTTAAATATTTTAATTTACCGTAATTACTTTATTACTTTATTACTTTATTACTTTATTACGTTATTACTTTATTACTTTACTTTATTACTTTATTATTCATCTATAATGATACATTTTTTTTTAGTTTGTTCATTTTTATTTAATAATTCGTCTTTATCCATAAATTTTTTGGTACTTTTTTGTTTGTTTTTATTTTCACGTTGTTCTTCCCGATATTTTCTTTTAATATATTCTTGATGTTCATCTAATCCAATTACTCTATAATGAATAACTTCTTTCCAAAAATCAATTAAAATATGTATATTATCATTAATCCATTTCATATCTTTTGCGATTCTAACTATATTGAGTTTATTTGTTTTGGGGCAAAATTCTATAAAATCTGCTATATTTAAATTACAAATAAATAAATTAAGTTGAACTTGTGGATAATAATATTCCGGGATATAACCATCTTTAATTGGGCGACGGTATGGACACTTTACTTCAATAAGAATAGGTTCTTCATCTGGGTCGTATAAAGATTGTACAATACCGTCCGGACTACCAGCTAAAAAATCGTATCTCGCATCGTAATGTTCAAATTCTGTGTGAACATCATTATAACAAATACAACCAAAATTATAATTAACTTTACCGGTAATTCTACAATATAATTCAATTGCGGTATCTTCATACTTCTGACCGTGAAGAGTCGCAACATTACTAACGAACGGTTTTGGGTCATAACCGCATTTTTTAAAAAGTAATTCATGTGGTTTTGAATATGGATTTATACCTAAAACTGTTGCAGCGTCACTTGATGTTAATTTTGTATGTCTTAGTGCAAACCATTCTGGGCTGCGTTGTTCGTGTTGTGGTAATTTAAGTAATTTTTCAATTTTATAGTGAACCATTACGTATAATTTATTAATAAATTAATTAAGTCTTTAAATTATAAATATTTTTGTCATTATTTAATAATTTAATAATTAAATTATTTGAAGACTAAATTACTTTATTTATTTTTTTAAGTTTATTGTAATAATAGTAATATTGTTTTTTATTTTCCTTTATTTTTTCCATTATATCATACGTTTCAAGTTCTTTACGTAAATTTTTTATTACTTTTTTCAATTGTTCTATGAGTGGTGTATAATAAACCAACTGATAATGTGCGTTTTGCATTTGAGTATAAGTATAATTACCATTTATATTTTCTGATACATCTAAATAAAAATTTAAAGTACTATCTGGTGATTGTAATTCTCTAAATTCAGATAATTTATTTTCATAATATGATATTTTTCTATTATATTCTATAATTATATCTTCAATATTTTGTTTATAATGTTGTTTATTTTGTATAATAATTTCCCGATGTAGTTCTAATGGTAATTCATTAAATTCTTTACCGAAGTAATTTTTATTTATCTTTTTCATAGTAATATAAATAATTATTTTTTTTTTCGTTATTAGTTTATGTTACGTTAGTTAGTTAGTTTTTTTAGTTTATTATAGTAATAATAATATTGTTTTTTATTTAAATTTACTTTCCCTATAATATCTGATAGTTCTTTACGTAAATTTTTTATTTCTTTTTTCAATTGTTCAACAAGTGGTGTATAATAAACCAAATGATAATGAGCGTTTTGCATTTGAGTATAAGTATAATTACCATTTATATTTTCTGATACATCTAAATAAAAATTTAAAGTACTACCTGGTGATTGTAATTCTCTAAATTCAGATAATTTATTTTCATAAGATGGTAATTTACGATGATATTCTATCGTTGCATCCGCAACCTTTTGTTGATAATATTGTGTATTTTGTAGAATAATTTCCCTTTGTAGTTCTAATGGTAATTCGTTAAATTCTTTACCAAAGTAATTTTTCATTTTTAGTTTTTAATTATTATTTATTTTTTATTTTTATAATTATAATTTATTTTTATAATGAACTTTTATGTGAATACAATATATTATAGTTATAATTTAAAAATAAATAATTATTACAAATATTACAAATTATTACAAATTAAACGTCTAAGATATAAATTAAAACAAATCATAAATATTAGTGACTGCGTAAAATTTTTGCAAAGTATTTGTAAAAGCGATAATTGTTCTGATAATATACTTAATAAAATCTATATATTATATTTATATGAATCACCTACTGAGACAGAAATTCAAACTATATCAATATTACAACAAAAGTATCAAAATAAATTAAATATAGAAGAATATGCTTGTACTACGTTGTGGTGTTGTATTATTTATTACATTGTAAATTTACCTAAAATAAAACGACAACACTCGTGGTAATTAATTGTAATTAATTTTAATAAATTTTAATAAATTTTAATTAAAGTCTTGAACTCGCACCTAATAATGTACCCTTATTCGTGTTTCCGTGTTTACTTCTTTTAGGACTTTGATTTTTATATATTTGCTTATTCGGGTTTTGATTTTTATATATTTGCTTATTCGGGTTTTGTTTATTACGATTGTATCTATTATTTCTTTTATCTAATCTTACAGAATAATCGTCCCATTTATTATATAAGTCTCTTTTCCAATTACGTCTTCTTTTTCCTCTTGGGTGATAGCCATATGGTCCATTAAACCACCTGGAAGGATTATACCAAGGATAATAATATAAATCATACTCTAAATTTAATGGTATACCATCTGGTGATGTACCCATATAATAATATCTCGTATAGTCTTTACTAAAATAAGGTCCATTATGGTCACCAAGTTCAGCAAAAAAGATTGGTCTTCTTCCAATATTTTTTTCTATAATTACTAAATTTGGACAATGTGATTTATGTAAAAGTTCATCCGTGTGATAATATTTATTTTGAATCGCATCACATGATAAATCTAAATCAGTAAAATCATCTACTAAAAATTTAATATTAAACATATATATAATTACAGATATTACTAAAATTATTAGTAATATTTTCCATATCCAACCAAATGATAATAGTTTTAAAATCATTAATATTATTATCATTTAATTTTTTATTTTATTTTAATTTATTTTAATTTTTCATTTCTTTAACTTTTTTAACTTTAATTTTGTATTTTTTAACTTTTATTTCTTTAACTTTTTATTTTATTTGATTTTAATTTTTAACTTTTTTATTTTTTAACTTTTATTTCTTTAACTTTTTTAACAGCGATACCCGGTTTTTTTTTTGTTTTTTCAATATCAAGTTGTTCCACTTGTGTTGCGTGTTTATCATTGTAATTATTTTTATGATAATTCCATAGTTCCTTTGAACCAATTTTAAATTTCCTATTCGGTTTTGCCCTATACCAAAAAATACAATCACTAATTTTATTACTTCTTGAAGTATTATCAAGTACTAAACAGTCAAATCCCTCTGTACACGAATTCATAACTTCTCTAAATGTATCTACATGCGGAAATATTCCAAAAAAATTTTTATAAAGTTTGTCTTGATTTTGTATTATATTTTCCCGAAGAATAAATACAAAATCAATATTCGTACGTAAATCCGGTGGTAAATCCATACAATATTGCATCGTTAACATAAAAGTAATACGCCAATGACGTCCATTCATAAATATACCACGAATATTCGGGTCTTTAATCATTCTTTTATCATACATACAATCATCTAATAATACAAACGCATCATTAGATATATCTTTCTTACCTGGATTTTTAGCAACTGCTTTTTTTTGACGTGTTATAATTTGTTGAATTATCTCTGGTTTATATTCACTATGAATAAATATATCTGGTATATACGATGAATAAAATGCATTACCGTCTTCTGTCGCTGATATAGCAACACCCATTGGTATATTTCTACAATGATAAAGTATATCTGACACTAATGTACTTTTACCAGTTCCACGTTTACCGATAAATACACAAGTTGCTGGACCAGCACCATTTACACGTCTTTCTTCAATTTGTTTAGGATTAAATTTACTAATTTGAAGACTCATTAAGTGTCCTTAAATTAATATATTTTTTTGTTTTATAAATATGTAACGAAAAATAGTAACGAAAAATAGTAACGAAAAATGGTCCGTAATTATTGTTTCATAATTTTTATTCTAAGGTATTATTTTCCCAAAAATTATCGGTCATTATCGTTTCATCATTTCCGGTCTTTATATATGCTATACCTAAACTTATACATATTGCGACTAAAACTGATATAATTAAATATTCTACATTAAAATCATCATTTTCCTTTTTTGAATTATCAATAGTGTTTGATAAAATATAATAAATAATAAATATTGTAATTAATACAACACATATATTGAACGTGTTAAATTCGTAAAATTCTAACATTTATTATTTAATACTTTTATTATATTCAATTATTTTACTTATAATTATTTTACTTATAATTATTTAGATTATTATATTATTCTTTTATTCGTTTATTCGTTTATTCGTTTATTCAAAGATGTAAAATAATCTATTGTTCTTTTTAACCCCTCTTCGAAAATAATAGTTGGTTTCCACCCAAGTTTTTCCAGTTTTTCGCTCGTTATAAGATACCTAAAATCATTAAATTTTCTATCCGGAACATATTCTATAAATTCATCACCATCTTTATTTTTAAGAATTTTGATTAACATTTTTGCTAAATCATTTATTTTATAACATTCATTACACGCAATATTATAAACTTCACTTATATTACCTTTTTCATATATAGTCAATAATGCGTCTATAACATTATCAACATATATAAAATGTCTTTCGGTAAATCCTTCACCGTGTATATAACATTTATCAGAATTTAGCAAATTACTAATAAAAGATGGAATAACTTTTTCCGGGTATTGACGAGGTCCAAATACATTATTACATCTTACAATTAAAATAGGTAAATTAAATGAATAATAATATGAACTTGCTAATAATTCCGCACCGGCCTTTGTAGCAGAATATGGATTAGTTGGTTTTAATAAACTTTTTTCGGTACATTCAGATTCATCCTGTTTAACTTCACCATATACTTCATCTGTTGACATATGAATAAATTTTTCAATTTTTGTTTCTTTTAGTTCATTATATTCACGCATACATTCCAGTAAATTATGTGTACCAACTATATTATCCATTGTAAATTGTGTGGAATTATAAAATGAATTGTCTACGTGAGTTTGTGCGGCAAGGTGAAATATAACATTAATTGTATATTCATTTAATATAAAACTAACTAATTCTTTATTACAAATATTCCCTTGAATAAATTTATATTTATTCTCAATATTTTGCGTATTATCATAAGAACAATAATCAAGTTTATCTAAATTAACGACAAAATGCCCAAGACTAACTAATCTATCTACTAAATGTGAAGCAATAAAACCAGACCCACCAGTAACGAGGATATTTTTAATATTTTCTATTTTGGTCATTTTACTTAAAATAAAATAAAATAATATTAATAATTATAACGTAAATAATTTTAATTTATCATACGTAATAAATTTACCCAAATGTTTTAACTTAATAATTTGTAATTTGTTCAATTTGTAAATCATATAATCCGGTATTACTATTTTTTTCAGGATAATCTTTACTTGGATTTAAATTATCATTCATTATATAACCATTGATAATATTATCAGAATTTTGATTAAATTTTAATACTAATTTTTTAACAAGTTCTACGTTAAATTTTTTATTGCAACAACATGTATCTTTACCACCACAATCATAACTTTGCAATTTTCCACAGTTATCGCACAATTTATTATAATTTATATCACTTAAACATCGATTATTTGTAAATATACCAATTACAGCTTTTTTCCATATTTCTTTAAATTCGTCTGTTGGTTCACAATCTTTTCCGCCGTCTGTTAATGGTTTATTTGGTACAAAAATATCTACTTCATTTTCAGTATATAAATTCACAAAATCACCTGAATTATATCTTTTAACTATTGATTTCCATAATTTATGATTATTACCAAAATTCATAATTACATTAAGTTTTTTATGTAAACTTTCAATAAAATATTTCCATGATGTTCTTCTAATTGGTGGTTGGGTAATACCCCAGCTTGCTTTTATAATTTTTTCACCTTTATTAAAAAATGGATCATTATCATCGGTATATTTATCTAATATTACTTTATCAGCTCCAATATAGGTGTTAGGATTACCATTTGGTAATATTTTATCATTATATATTCCTGCAAGATTTGGTCCTTGAAAATTACTCTGTAATCCACAACCGGCTTGTGCTAATTGTCGTCCTTTTTTAGAATTTAATAAATTATTATACTCACCTGTTATTTCTTTATCAGTAATATCACTGGGTTCTATATTTCCACTCATAATTCCGGGAATATAACCTTTATTATTAGTATTAATTTTTTTATCTAAAAATCTGTTATATCTACCAATACTGGCAGAATCAACAATTGACATACATGCTGAATATTTTTTTAATAAATTAATATCTAAAATTATACCAATATTCATATCTATTGGTTCAATGTCATGACCTATTAATGGTCCAAAAAGAACCGATGGAAAATCTGCTCTCATATAAGACGTATCAAGTGCATAACAACTTGTTCCATTTGAGATTGTATTTTTATTCATTATTTTTTGTATATCTTTAAAATCAAATCCTTCACAACTATTAACCGATAAACATTTATTTTTTTCACTATTATTAATTATTATAGTCTTATAATCACTTTTACCATTACACGCATAATTAGTATCAAACATACTAATTAATAATCCACCATTCGGTAATTCCTCGTCATTATTTACTGAAAATGATAAATTATTATACATTTTTATTATATCATTTTTATTTATTGACGAATTATTTTGTTTCTTTTGGTGATGCGGTGTAATGGTTGGACATCTTCCCATTAAACCATAATATGATACTTTTTGAAATTTGTCTAAATTTGAAAACCGGTCTTTTATTAAAAAAATTAATAAAAAAACTATTATAACAACCAAAATTATTGTAATTATAAACATATTTAATATTTTTATAATTACAATAATTATTTATTTTAATTTATTTTATTTTAATTTATTTATTATTTTGTTATTATTTTGTTTTAATTTGTTTTATTTTGTTTTATTTTGTTTTAATTTTGTTTTAATTTTGTTATTATTTATTTTAATTTAATTTAACAAAATGATTTAAAAATTAACTTAATTTAACACTATACCATATATGGTAAAATATAGTTGCGGACAGTGTGGTAAAGAATTTTCTCAAAAATCACAATATGACTCCCATAATAGACGAAAAACTCCTTGTGTAAATAATGATAATGATAATGATAAGATTAAAAAATGTGTAGATAAAACAGTTGATGATAATTTGATTATTGAAAATGAAAATGTACAAACTCCGTGTAAAGAAATCAGATATATTGATCTATGTTCGGGGATTGGGGGATTTAGAGTAGCATTAAATAATATATATAATTTGAATACACAATGTGTTTTATCAGCAGATATTAAACAAGACGCAATTGATACATATAACATAAACTTTGATGAAAATAATAAAATAACAGATATATATTCATTAAAAAATGAGGAAATAGAACCATTTGATTTATTATGTGCGGGATTTCCGTGTCAACCTTTTAGTTCCGCTGGACAAAAAATGGGATTTTCGGACAAAAGAGGTGGTATGATATTCAAAATTATTGACATATGTAAATATCATAAACCTAAATATGTTGTTTTAGAAAATGTATATAACCTAATGACACTTGAAAAAGGGGATTGTATAAAAAAAATAAAAGATATGTTTGAACAATTGGGATATAACGTAACGTATAAAAAGTTTAATTCTTGTAATTTTGGATGTGCTCAATCACGTGAAAGAGTTTATATTGTGTGTACTATTGATATATTTATTAATTTAGAAAATGTTAAATATAAACATAATGTTAAGTTGAATAGTGTAATAGATAATTCAGTTGAATCAAGTAATATTGATAAAATCTTTTGTGAAAAAATACTACATATCCATAAAGAAACACCGGTATTCGGTTGTAAAATTGGCGATAAGCGTGGTGGTAAAAATAATATTCATTCTTGGGATATTGGATATAATGGTGTATTAAATAATGAGGAAAAAGAACTATTGAAACAAATTATGCTAAACCGAAGGAAAAAACATTGGGCGGAAAAGAAAAAAATTGTATGGATGGATGGTATGCCCCTTACATATGAAGACATACGTTCATTTCACATAGGCGATAATTTACAACATATGTTAGATAAATTAGTTAGTAACAAGTATTTAAGAATTGAAAAACCGAAAAATTTGATTGATGGAAAAAGAGAATATAAAGAAGATGCGGAAGAAGGGTATAATATATGTAAAGGTAAGTTAAGTTTCCCGATTAGTAAGATATTAGACCCAAATGATGTATCACCCACCTTAACAGCAACAGATTCCCATAAACTTGCAGTAATTATAAAGGATAAAATTGTTAGACACCTTACATCAAATGAAATGAAAAAAATATGTGGGTTTCCAGATACATTTATTATTCAAAATCACGTAAATTATAGCGATTTATTTGGTAATATGGCAACACCACCTGTTTTAGAAGCTATATTTAATGTTATATTTAATTGTTAATTATTTGTTAAGTATCAAGTACCAGTTTGTTAATATCCAGTTTGTTAATATCCAGTTTGTTAATATCCAGTTTGTTAAGTATCAAGTACCACTTTATTAATATCCAGTACCAGTTTATTATATTGTATTTTATAATATTGTGTACAAATATCTTCAATTATTTGTTGTTTATTTTCTAATTTAGTCGGAGTTTCATTTAATGCTTTACATATTTGTTTCAAAAATAATTCAGGGGTTTTGACTTTATTATTCATATCATTAAAACTACACGGGCGAATATTATACCATATATTTTTTTTTACTTGCATTGATATTGCGTTTTTACCATTATAATTTAATATTTCCCAAACATTACATAATTTGAAGTCTATTAACTCAATAAAATTAGACTTCAAATTATATTTAAATATCATATATCGTGTTTTATACATTTTACGTAAAAGATTTTGTTGTAATTGTGAAATATAACTAATAAAATTTGATATATCAAATGCAGGACTGCCAGAGAAACATTTTAATTCCCACTCCCACATTTTGGATCTATTGTAGAAATCAGGCGATAATTGTTTAGGTCCTTTCTCAAATGTTTGAATGTGGTTTCTTATATATGGAAATAATATATCTTGTATTATATCACCAACAATATTACCGTTATCGATTATTCCGGTATGATTTTCACCATTCAGTAAAGTAATGGTAAAACTTAACTGTATTTTAGAACCGATTAGTGAATTACATATTTCAGTAATTACAGGTGTGTCTGGATCGTAAGACATGATTATAATTACTAATTACATAATTTATTAAAATAAATTAAAAATTGTTAAAATTTACTGTTTAAATAGTTCATAAGAGACATCTCCCCACCTGGGATCGAACCAGGGACCTAAGGATTTCAGTTAAGACCAATGATTATTAGTCTTTCCAGTTACAGTCCTCCGCTCATACCAACTGAGCTATGGAGAGATTTTCTCTTATGAATTATTTGTATTTGTTTTTGTTCTTAATATTTAAAATGTGCTTTACAATATTACAAAAGATTTTAATTTTGTTTTTTATTTTATTTTATTTTATTTTATTTTATTTTACTTATGCATTAACCGCATACACATTAATACCATAATCACCTGAACCAAATTCTATTGGCATCGCACCAACACCTAATCCGGTAGTATCATTATTAACTTTCACAGCAATCTCTTCAATATTACCGAATTTAGATAAGATAACACGACCATACTTATCATTTGGCATTTTTAGTGTACTATAAACAGATATTCCCCCTCCATCTGTACCGTCTAATAACGCCTCGGCAGAAGGGTTATCAGTTGTATCAAAGGTCGCAGCATTAGCTTTGGTTACACCGGTTTCAACTGCTCTAAATAATATATTTAAAATTATTTTAGAAAGTCTGTCCATATCATTATTCATTTCATTGTGTCTGTACCCGACGTATAGTTTATCCGCCAAAATTAAATTCGAATTTGTCGGTAATGGTAGGATGGTAACAGCCGGATTTACATTACTAAAATATGTAAGTGCCCATCCATCAGTTGAATATATTTCATAATCTGTACCAACACCACCGATTCCTTTTGTAGTAATTACAATTTCAATCTTGGAAGGGTCTGAATATAGTTGTTTAAATCTTTGCGAAAATAATAATGCGGTACAATTATCAGATGTACCTAATTTACACACACCTTTGGCTGATACAATATCATCTACAATATCGGTATATGTTTTACCCGCCGTATAATAGGTGGTTTCAACTACTGATCTGGTGTCAGCGATAAAATATGGGGTTGAACATTTTACGTTTTTGTTTACTAATCTGTCAACAGTACCAGTTACGGCATGCATAAGAATATCAAACTCATCATTATTAAATTGGTCAAATCTTGTACCAGTTGTGGTTGCTACAAATAGCAATTTACCTGATTGTATAACATTACCGTCAGTGTCTTCAATTCTTAAAGTGTCATCACCAAATAACGCAGTTGCGTGCATTCTGCAAATATCTGGGAGATAACCTTCCGCTGTAAAATCCTTGGTATTTGGATTAAGAAGTTTTGCGAATGAACGAAATGGCCAGATTGGTAGACCGACTTTTAAATATCCTCTTTCTACGATTTTTTCTCTTAAATCTTTAATATTAAGTGCATTAATTGCGTCTAATAAAGTTTGAGTATTTGTATTATTAACATCTAATACTGTGTTGGTATTTAAATTATTTAAATTTATTAAATTTGTTTCAACATTAGTTAACGAATTAACGATATTTCCTTGAACATTAACTAACGAATTTATGATATTGCTTTCAATATTGGTTTCAGTGTGTACGGTCATTTTTTTTTTATATATATATATAAAAATATTTTTATTTTATTTTATTTTATTTTATTTTATTTATTTTTTTTTTTTTTATAATTATAAAAATAGAACTACTATAATTATAGTTTTTATCAATATATGTAATATCCATTTTTATTCTCATCGTGGATAAAAATAAATTACCGCTAACTATCACTATACTTCTTGTATCATTATCATTACTTGAATATTTTAATTTTATTGAATTTGTAATTAAATCAATTACATTTGTAAGATTAGCTATACCCAATGTGGTTGATGTTGTACTGTGAATATCCGGAATAATTATTTCATTATTTACTGTATTTTCAAATGATATTTTTGATTCAATTTCATATAGTTCACCTATATTTGATACATTTAAAACTTCTATGTGTATTTTACCTGTCCATGTAATAGTTGTACTAATCCATGGAGTTAAATGTGGCGATTTATCAAATAAAATATTAATATTTTCAGAACTATAAATAAAACCATTTTTCGGTAAAATACTTAGGTTTGGTAATCCTGATAATGCTTGAAATCTATTAGTAAATATATTAGTTGTTAATTGCGAAGACGACATCGTATTTTTTTATTATTATTTTATTTTATTTTATTTTATTTATTTTTTTAAAAATTTTACAAAAAAATTATTTACTTAAAAATAGAAATCATTTATAATTAGTTCTCTAATACATTATGCCTACAAAAGATACAATGTCAGATACTGTAGAATCAAAATACAAAAAGTTTACCCAAATTGAACATGTTTTGGCACGTCCAGGTATGTACATCGGTGAAATTTCTACTATAACTTCTGAACAATGGATTCTGGATTCCAAAGGTGAAAAAATTATTAATAAATTTGTAAAATGGAATCCGGGCATTTATAAGATTTTTGATGAAATTGTTACAAATGCGTCAGATGAATGTCAACGCAGTAAATCTGTTAAAAATATTAAAATAGATTTTGATATTAAAACGAATAGTATCACAGTAACAAACGATGGTTCAGGAATTCCGATTCAAATACACAAAGAACATGATATTTATGTTCCTGAATTAATCTTTGGTAATCTTTTAAGTTCGAGTAATTATGACGATTCAAAGAAACGAACGACAGGTGGTCTCAATGGTCTTGGTGCGAAATTAACCAATATTTATTCTTGCGAGTTTATCATTGAAACTGTTTCGTCTGGTCAAAAATATAGACAGGTATTTACATCTAATATGTCTGTAATTAATAAACCGGAAATTACAAAAACCAAAGATAAAGACTATACCAGTATTGCTTTCATTCCTGATTTCGCAAAATTTAAACTTACAAAACTGGACGAATTTGATACACTGGACGTTCTTAAAAAACGAGTATTTGATATTTCTGCTATTACACCAAAACATGTTTCAATTTTTCTTAATGGTGATAAGATTCAATGTAAAGACTTTTCAGAATATGTAAGTTATTATATTGGTTCAAAAACCGAATCACCAAGAGTATATTATGAAGAACCAAATGGGAGATGGCAAATAGCAGTGGCATTATCGCACAAGGATTCATTTCAACATGTATCATTTGTTAATGGTCTTAGTACTATTGATGGTGGTTCACATATTGACCATGTAATTCTACCGATTATCAAAAAATGTACAGAAGAAATTCAAGCTAAACATAAAAACATTACTATAAAACCACAATATGTAAAAGATAGTCTATTTGTATTTATTAATAGTACTATTGAGAATCCTACATTTAGTTCTCAAACAAAAGATAAGCATACTACTCGTGTATCTGAATTTGGTAGTAAATTTACATTAAATGATGATTTTACTAAAAAAATTTTAAAATTAGGATTTGTTGATGCTCTCCTTGCTATCGCAGAAGCAAAAGAAAAGAAATCACTATCAAAAACAGACGGTAAAAAAGTGGTTCGGTTAAGTATTCCAAAATTAGATGATGCGAATAAAGCTGGTACTTCCGATTCACTAAAATGTACTCTCATTTTAACCGAGGGTGATTCAGCCAAGACAACCGCAGTATCTGGTTTATCAGTCGTTGGGAGAGATTACTATGGAGTATTCCCACTGCGAGGTAAATTATTAAATACACGTGAAGCAAGTTTCTCGCAAATTTCTAAGAATGAAGAAATTTTAAATATTAAGAAAATTCTTGGACTTCAAACGGATACTAAAAATACTAAAAATTTAAGATATGGTAAAATACTTATTATGACAGACGCAGATTATGACGGATTTCATATTAAAGCATTACTGATTAATTTCATTGATAATGGTTGGCCACAACTTCTCAAAGAAATCTTTATTGGGAGTATTCTTACACCGGTTGTAAAAGTGTCAAAAGGTTCTGAACGTCTTTCATTCTATACTCATAAAGAATATACAAATTGGAAAGATACTGAAAAAGCGTCGGGTAATTGGCACATTAAGTATTACAAGGGTTTAGGAACTTCTACGGCAACAGAAGCAAAGGAATATTTTAAAAATCTCAAAGTACTTAATTATGTAAATAAATCTGAAAAAGATACAGATTCCTTAATTCTGGCGTTTAAGAAAACGGAAGCAGACCAACGTAAAGAATGGATTCGTGAACATACTGAAAAGTTTGAAGGTCTTGATTATCTAACCAAAGAAGTAGTACCAATATCACAGTTAATTAATAAAGAACTTGTGCTTTTCTCAATTAGTGATAATATTCGCAGTATTCCGTCAATCGTGGACGGGTTAAAACCTGGACAGCGTAAAGTATTATTCGCTTGTTTCAAGAAAAATCTTAAAAATGAAATCAAAGTGGTACAATTAGCTGGTTATGTATCAGAACAAACTTCTTACCATCACGGTGAACATTCACTACAAGAAACAATTATTAAACTTGCTCAAAATTTTGTTGGAGCAAATAATATGAATTTACTTGAACCAGTAGGACAATTTGGGAGTCGTGTTCTAAATGGTCAAGACGCATCAAGTCCTCGTTATATTTTTACACATCTATCTAAATATTCAGAAGAATTATTTAATCCACAGGACTTCCCGATACTTGAATATCTAAATGACGATGGACAAAGTATTGAACCAAAGTATTATGTGCCGACACTTCCACTTATACTTATAAATGGTGTTGAGGGTATTGGTACAGGATTCTCTACAAAAATTCCAGCTTTTAATCCGGATGATTTAAAATATTGTCTTGAAAAATTAGTTGAAAACCCAGATTATGTAATTCCGGAACTTACACCATGGTATCGGGGGTTTGAGGGTCATATAGAAAAAGTAGAAAAAAATAAATGGGTATCATTTGGTAGTTATGTAATTACTGACAACGTAATTAAAATTACAGAATTACCAATTGGTGAATCAATTGAAAATTACAAACAATTCTTGGAAAAAATGGAATCAGATGACCGCATTATTACATTTAAAAATAATTCAAGTGATACGAAAGTAATGTTTGAAATCAGTCTAAGTAAAGCAACAATTAACCAATGGGAATATTCTGGAACACTTGAAAAAAATCTTAAATTAACCAGTAATATTAATGCTACAAATATGCACGTCTTTAATGAAAATGGTAATCTTCAAAAAATGGACACACCAGAAGAAATTCTAATATCTTTTTATAGAATTAGAAATAGATACCATATTTTACGAAAGCAATATCTTACAGACAAAATTAATAAAGAACTTATAATTTTAGAATCAAAAGTAAAATTTGTAAAGGCAATTGTAAATGACGAACTGGTTGTATTTAAACGAAAGAAGCAAGATATTACATTAGATATTAAAAAAATGAATTTATATGAAAATCCAAATTATGATTACTTAATGAATATGCCGATTCATACGTTTACAGAAGAAACAATTGATAAATTAGAAAAAGAATACAAAACCAAACTGGAAGAATATGCGATAATTGAAAAAACAACTATTAAAGACTTATGGAAACAAGACTTTAATAAAATTAATTAAAACAAAAGTTTTAATAAAATAATAAAATAATAAAATAATAAATATAAATAAATATAAATGAGTGAAAGTTTAAAATCTAAAAGAATAAAGACATATGATATAAATAATAAACTATTACCATATGATATTGAAGAAAAATTAATTAAAATTCATAAATTAAATAGTTTTCCGAAAGTTCCAAGTGTTAAAAATAAAAAAAAATATGAAAAAGCATTAGTAAATATATGTAAATTTCAAGCTTATGATCAAGAAACAAGACAATTAAAAGTTAAGAAAATTGCTACATTATTAAAAAATTATATGTTAGATAATAAAACGGACTATTCGGGTAATTATAACCAAAATTATAGTGACCAATTTATAGATTTAATACTGATGATTTATTATAATATTAGTCAAATATCTAATAATACAAAATATAACTTATTAAGATTAATGGACAATTTTTCTAAATATTATATTATATATTTATTAAGTATACACGATAATTATAAAATATTTTTAAAAAAAATAATACCACGAAAATTAATAATTTTTTTAAATGATATAGATAGAGAATTATATAATGATTATACACGTAAATATGGTAAAAATTTTGTACAAGATATGAATATACATGATAGATTTAAATTTTTAATTGAATTTATACAAAAATCAAATTTTAGATCTTCTGATATTGATTTTTTCAAGGTTAGTAAATATGTTTTTGATGAAAATATAAAATTTTTCAAATCTGATTTAGACCCATTAACATTAAATTTTGCAAATACTTTTTCATTTGAAACATGTTCATATTTATATCATACGTTAAACCGATAAATCATTTATTTTTGTAACGTGCTTAATATATTTTTAAGCTCATTTATTCTTATCAATTCCAATTTATATTGAGGAGTACCTTGGGTCAATTTATTCAGTATATTTTTTTCATACTGAATAAAACCTGTAATAAACTTTATATTCGCAGAATCAACAAATAAATTCATTCTACCTGTTACTGTATTTAAATTATGCGTTTCATCTGGTAATAAATCTAAATTAAATTTTGCACTACCTAAATCACTATTTAATAATGTGATTTTATAAGTTCTTTGTTCTTCTGAATGAGTAAGTACTCCATTTGGAGGGTCTTCATTAAACGTATTATCACCCGTTGATACTTTGAATAAAGAAACGAACGCATCAAATGATATATTACTTGTTTGTCTAAAAGGACGGTCAGAAAATTGAATGATACTTTCAGTATCAGTATCAGTAACAGTTAATGTACCGCCTGTATTAGTTCTTTCAAAAGTAGCATTGTTAAATATAGCGGAAAATAGATAACTGGGTGTATTAGGTAAAATATTATCAGATTTAATTTGTTGTGCGTCAAGACGATTAACTTTTAATTTATTAAACTGTTTATTTTGTAAAAGAGAAGAGGAAGCCATTGTATAATAAATAATAAATAATAAAAAATAATAATAAAAATAAAAATAATAAAAATAATAAAAATAATAATAAAAATATATATTTATTATTATTTTTTTTATTTATTAAAGTTCGTAAATACTTTTTCATTTGAAACTTATGATAACCACGACTTTAATTGATTATATAAAAATTAAATGTTCCAGGGTAACAATGTCGGATAGAATATGTGTTAATAGTTTAATATATATTTCACATGACATTTACTATTTAATAATTATTACAATATTTATTTATAATAATAATTTCGCATGCGGTTTTTTTTCTTGCTGTTGGATTACTATTTAAACATCTACTAATCTCTATTTCAATAACTTTATAATCAATATTTAAGTATTTAGTTAATAATGATAAATATTCAGGATTATTTGAATTACTTAGTATACAAGCAACACCATTTTCTGATAATTTATTATATGTTTTGATTACATTAATGTCATCTTCATTTGTCCATTTAGTTTTATTATAAGTTGTAAATGTATTATAATATGGAGGATCTATATAAACAAAATCTTTATTTGTTATTTTATCAATGTAATAATGATAATTTTTATTTTCTATATTTATTTTTTTAAGAAAATTGCTTAGATTTGTAATATTTTTATGATTGTATAATTCAATATTTTTACCATTACCAAATGGTACATTAAAATCACCTTTTGAATTTTCTCTATATAAAGCATTAAAACAGGTTTTGTTTAAAAACATAAAATTTGCTGATAATGTAACACTTTTAGTTTCTTGGTTTTTAGTTTCTTGGTTTTTAGTTTCATTAAACTTAATGCGAATATCACCATAGTATTCTTTTTTTTTTTCGATAGTTAGAATATTATAATGAGTTTGAATACTATCCATTTCTTTTATTAAAATATCGCAATTATTTTTAATATCACTATATAAATTGCATAAAACATTATTAATTTCTGTACAATATGAGTTATTCTTTTTTAAATCAAACAACAATGAACCTCCACCTAAAAATAATTCATAGTAATTATTGTAATTATCAGGTATATATTTTTTAATATTATTTAAAATTCTTGATTTTCCACCAACCCATTGAATAGGAGATTTTATTGAAGAAATAAAATTTCTTTTATCACATATAAATAAATATTCTAATACTTGTTTTTCGGTTTCTTTGTTATTGTTTGATTTATATCTTTTATAATCAATTTCTTTTACTGCTACATTACCAAATTCTGACATTAATTTAATTATATCTTCTTTTGTTGCGTGAGATTCACTATTGTAACTTAAAACAATTATATTAGAAGTTAATTCTAAAAAACTTTTTAAATTATATAAAACATTTTTTTTATAACACCAGGTAGAAACAGGAAGTTTAGCTGGTAATCCTACAATAGATTTACCTATAATGGGTTCTTCTAATTTAGATATAGTTTCAAGTAAATGATAGTTGCTACCATATTGTCTACTATTATATGGAGGGTCTAAATATAAAATACATTTATCATTTATTTTATCTTTTAGAGTATCATATGATTCCCCATGATAAACATTTTGTATAAATTTATTATTATCTAATTTTTCCACACTTTTAAAATTCAATTGAATTTTGTTTTTAGCATTATGTTGTAATTTTTTTAAATATGAACCATATACACCAGTTATATTAGAAACTTTATCAACTGCTTCAAGTAAAATACCAATTAAATATATTTTTTCACTATGTGTTATTTCATTTTTGGTGTTCCATTCATTAATTTTAGAAATTATAGAATCTATTTTTTTTCCATTTGATTCTGAAAAATATAATCTATTGCTTGTTCCATTTTCGCTGTATAAATTAAAAATAAATCCACAACTTTCTTCAAGATTATTTAAAATTTCAATTAAATTTTTCATTTTGTTTAAATCAACATTATCAGTAGTTAATTCAAGTTTACATTTAGAAATTATATAAGAAGAATGTAATAATTCGCACGATAATATATTAAATTTATTTTTAAAAAAATTTGATACTGCACCTGTTCCAGAGAATACATCTACAAAAGTATTAACATTTACTAAATCTAAATTTAATATATTTTCAGATAAAAAATCTAATAGTTTATCTTTATTACCTATGTATCTCATTATAAATAACTTAATTTTATATATAGGATTACTTTAAGTGTTTATTAGTCATTATCATTAGTCATTAGTCATTATCATTAGTCATTATCATTAGTCATTAGTCATTAATCATTAGTCATTAGTCATTAGTCATTAATCATTATCATTAGTCATTAGTCATTAGTCATTATCATTAGGAAAAATTTCTTCAATTTCTTGTTCGGTGGGTAATTCGTTATAATTTTTTACCCACCATTTTTCAGTACGATCTTCGAACGTACTAAACATTAATAAATTACGATTATTTAATTTAGTATTGGGATTATTTTCAAGTGTTTTTATATTACCACCAAATGTCGTTATTCCATAATAAATACTAAAATTATCTAATTTTTGTTTTTGTTTAATATTTTGATTGAACCAATTTATTTCTAATAATAATTGTTGATTAATATTTTTTAAATCTGTTTTATTATTTCTTTTACCTTCTATTATAATAATACTATTATTTTTATAAACAATTAAATCTGGAATACCTTGTGTTCTGTTTGAGTTTGAACTATCATTATTTTCATGTGTAGTATATTTTTCACTTTGATAGTATTCACCATTTTTTATATCTAATATGTTTGATTTTTCGCCACCGGCATGATTATGAAAAACAGTAATCCAGTCTTTTTCATTTAAAAGTTCTTCTAAATAAATGGTGGTGTTTTTTTCTGACCATGACGGTTTGCAATATTTTTCATTTATAGATTTTATATCGAATTTAAAATTTTCAAAATTCTCAAATACAATATCTTCATTATTTAAGTATTTAGATAATGTTGTTAATAATTTTGAGTTAGAATTTAAATGTTTTTCACTTAAATTATGTTTCTTAATTATAAATTTACTTTCTGGGTCAATTTTTTTTATTAATGATATTAAAGTAGAAATATATCCACTATTTGGGTCATGTATTGTATTTTGGTTATCACTGTGTAATAAGTTACATTCAATCACATAACTATTATTTTGACGATTATCTAAATTCTCTGGAATTAAATCATAAAAATATTTAAGATTTTGTTTTAACTTATCTATTGTATTACGTCCTCCTGTACTAATATTTGCTTTATACTTATTATTAAATTTTTTACATATTTGTATTAATTCTCCCTTACTTGTTTTTTTATCATTAATTATTTTTAATACAAAATCTTTTTCTTCTTTTGAAATAATTAATGAAGTATATTCATTATTTTTTGGACATACTCTTGCTATTGTTCTTGTATTACTATTAATTAAATTTATTGGTCTATATAATCTATTATTAGTTCCACTACACTGTTTTGTAGAATTTATTGGTCTATATAATCTATTATTAGTTTCGCTACAACGTTTTGTAGAATTTATACAATATTCAATAATTTTTAATTTTTCATCTTTAGTATATTCATCTAAATTACTATAATTATTTTCTTGTATTTCTGTTTTATATTTAGATCCATCTTTTTCTGTTTTAATAAATACACTTTTAATATTACACATATTTGCGAATAACATTGCTATTTTAAAATATTGGGGTTCATTAACAGAACTATTTATTATATTAATATCATAAATTATATATTTTGATACATTTTTTTTAAAGTTTAAAAATTTTATAAATCTTTGATATACCATATTTCCGGCGTCACCTATATCATTTTTTGTAACTTCAATAGCTATATCAGGTTCATTATATAATATAGTATCAATTTTCTTTAAATTATCATATTTTAAATATATATTAATATCAGAAAACGCTTGACCTGAACTATTATATCGGGTAACATATATAATAGTTATTATATTTATGCCAATTTGTATTGTGTAACCATTTATATTAATATTTTCTTTTTTATAATTTTCTTTTTTATAATTTTCTACATCGAGCTTTATTACATTTTTCAGTATATAATTCATAACATTATCAGATATTTTTTCTTCTGTTGCTATTAAAGTATATTTTAGATTATTTGAAATACAATCAATAAGGTCTTTTCTCGTAATAGTAGAATTTTCAACTTTATCCATTAAATGTTTTTTAAGCATTAATAATAATATTAATATTTATTTTTTTTTATTAATTCCTCCGGTTTATATATTTTCAATTCCATTCATCTAAAACATTATTAATTTTAATATAAATATTGGGATTTTGATATTCACTTTCACTATATACATTACATGTTCCCAGTGGAGCATATGGATTATCTACCGCAAACAATGTATCTCCGGATATTTTACATTTACCATTGTCGCTATAATCAGTTAATGAACAAACTTGTTCATCATATGCCCAAGTATATGTCATACAATTATCTTTATTACCAGGTTCATTTGGTCGTATAAAATTATTCCATTTTTTTGCTTCTGGTTCAATATTATTACTTGTATAATCCCAACTTTTATGATAATTTAATTTATCAGTTGCAAGTCCACTTCCGGCAGCTGCGCAACATTGGTCATCGGACATTTTACTTTTTCCATTACTCCAACATATACCGTCTTTTTGGTTAGTATTATAATATGGTGCTCCAATTAATTTTGGTGCTATACATGATGGATATTTTATATCGTGTCCTTTTGACGATAAAGTTGGAGTTCCTTTATTATCTTGTGGACACTTTTGTAAATCAGTTGGACAACTAAAATTTAAACATGATTTAGAATTATTATTTATATCTGCGGTTATATTAGAATTAATACCGTCAACCGCTGAAAAATTTAATACCCAATTTTTCCACTCATCTTTTGTATTCACATTCCATTCAACCCTTTGTACTCCAAGAGGTGATGTCGCATTTTCTGTATTATCCGGTGTAAACCACGCACCAACACCAGAACATTCCATGTTTTCACTACCCAATTCACCTTTTTGTGCATGTCTAAAACACCATACCGCCTTACCTGAACCATCATTACTTATAGGTAATTGTAATAACCATTTTTCATTTGGTAATAAACGTTGTGCCGGATAAATAGGAGTTTCTTTTTTATTACCATCTTTATCTATTACATAAAAATGAGCACCACTTAATTTTGGACCGTTTCCCCATATCTTATCAATATCACCATTGTCTTTGGCATCAATATCATATCCACAATCTTCAACACCATAATCCATATCTGTTGTACCCACAACAGCTTCTTCTTTTTTTAGACAATTACCGTTGGCCTCTGGAGGATTACAAGCACCAGTTCTACCAACACCACATGGTGGTTTATTTACATCTAAATGTACTATAATTGGTTTATTAGAAGTATTTTCAAAAACAAGTGAGTTTTTATCAGTCGGACCAGAAGGACCAGAAGGATCAGAAGGACCAGAAGGACCAGAAGGATCAGAAGGACCAGAAGGACCAGAAGGATCAGAAGGACCAGAAGGACCAGAAGGACCAGAAGGATATGAAGGATCAGAAGGACCGGAAGGACCAGTTTTTAGTAATTTATATATTGAAAATATTGATGTAATTAATAATATAAGTACTATAATTATCATTAAAATATTAGTTGAATACATATTTTTAGTTTATTATAGTAATTTTATTATTTTTTATTATTTTTTATTAATTCAATCGGTTTATACATTTTTTTTATTTATTTTTCCAATATAATAAATAAATCAAACTTCCAGCAATAGCACAATTAAAAGCACCCCATAAGGTATCCATTATAACTATTTCAAATTTCCATTCTTTTAATATTGCGAAGTTAGTAAAATTAAATACCCCATAAATAACAAAACCAACTAATAATGAATATACTAATGCTTCATAATATGATTTCGGTCTTTGAACCGCAAGTGCAGAGCATATAAATAACCAAACTACTAATGCAGCATAAATATTAATAGGATTTTTAGTTACATGATACTTATTTTTCGTAAAAGAAAACCATATATAATCAAATACAATCAATGAAATAAAAGCAATTAATCCTCTCATTGTTCCTTGTAAACTATTTGCATATGAATCAAAAAATATTAATTGAGTATTCATACTTTTACTTTTACTTTTATTTTTCTTTTTATTTTTCTTTTTATTTTATTGAGTTTATTTATTTTATTGAGTTTATTTATTTTATTTTACTTTTTATTTTATTGAGTTTAAATAATTATTTTGTAATGGTAAATAACTAATTTTGTTCATTAAAAAATGGAAAGGACTTTTCACTTTATTATAAATATCTTCGACGAAGGTAACGTGTGAATCCATTCTTTGTGTTTCTCTTGAAATTTTTTCACTGTTATTTATTAATTTATCAATTTTTTCATCAATATTATCAATTTTTTTGGATAATTTATTAATTTTTTCAGATAGTTCATTGATTATGTTATCAATGTTATCATTATCACAATTATGTTTTGTTGACATTACAAAATTACAATTATTTTAAAATTAAATATTTAATCTTATAATAATAATAATATTAGTTAATTATAAAATATGTCTTATAATAAGTCTAATTTGAAAATGAGTGCGAAAGGAAATATGTATCCAATGTATCCCTCACGTACGTATGATAACCGCCGTGATTTAATTACACCACCAACAACAAACATGAATTCAGCACCATTATTTTATATAGGTGACCGTGTAAATACATTATGGTCATCTACAAGTCCCGTTAGTCCGTTAGCAATTGGTATAATGCGGTTTGGAAATAATCAGTATAGTTTACATGACGTATTTGGTAATATGAAACACGTAAAGGGTCAATTATTACCAGATAAAGTACCAAATTTAAATTTAAATGTTGATTATAACGGTAATTATAAACTATTAGATTTAGCTGGTAATTCACATAAAATATATTCAGATTCACATGGAAATTATGTTAAATACAATAAAAGTCAATTTTATTTATAAATAAAATAAGTAAATAGTAATGGGATATTGTCCATTTAAAAAATTTAGTAACATTTTCGGTGAATCTGGAAAAGGTTTACATAGTATTCGGATATTAGATACCGCAATAATTGATTATATATTAAGTATTTTATTAGCATTTCTATTAGCTTGGATTACTGGTATACCACTTGTTATAATGACTATTATAGTATTATTTATTGGAATTATACTTCACATTTTATTTGGAATAAATACAAATGCTGTTAAATTTTTAGGATTAAATTGTTAAATAAAAAATAAAATAAAATAAAATAAAATAAAATAAAATAAAATAAAATAAAATAAAATAAAATAAAATAAAATAAAATAAAATATATATATATATTATAAAATGAAAAACGGAATGTTATATGCGGGTTTAGTTTTAATGGTTGTTGTGATTGTAGTAATTGTAGTAATTGTACTTATGAATAATAGTGGCAAAAAAGATGTAAAATCTGTAAAATCTGAATTTGTTGATGATATGAAATCTATTACATTACCGTCATCTATCACGACTATTACAGGTAGTAATAAATTAGATGATAAATTTATTGTATATGTATATAATAAGTACCAAACGAAAATCAATAATATATACCATAATTCAGTAAATAAAAAATTATTTGAAAATATTATAACCGGAACAAATAGAAAAAAATGTTTAAATGAAATATTATTACTTGATTTTGTTAATGCATTTCAGACAATTGCCGGTAAATTAATGGATTCAAAACCTAAAATGGTAAAAACAATGGCGGCTTTAATAGTAACGATGATTATAGACCATAAAAGAACGTCAACATCTCATGATATGTCTGGGTCAGATTTAAGTTCATTAATGGCGTTAGGAAGCAGTAAATCAATATGGATTAAGCCACGTTATGCTGGTGGTGTGGGTACTGGGTTCGTAACATTAGATGATTTAATTAAAGCAGGTGCTATTACTAACTCTGGAATGGTAGGCGGTACGAATTATACTGTACATTTATCCATACTTTTACCATATTTAATGAGTACAACTTTAAATATTTCCAATTTAAATGATGGATTCAATAAACCAATTAATAATTTTATTCAAAATAATGTAAAAGATTTTATGGGTAGAGATTGTTTTGGTCAAAACGTTCCGCAAACATCACAAAATGATATATTATCGCTTGTAAATTCTATAACAACAGAATTAATTAATAATATGATTAAATATTTAGATCCGATTAGTGGCGGTGGCGGTTTAGGTCCGGTTTTACCACCATTTAAATAAAAAGCAAATAAAAGTAATTAAATAAAAAGCACTTAAATAAAAGCACATAAATAAAGTAATACAATTATATTTATATGAATTTAAATAATAAATATAATCCTATTAGTTTATCTGAATTAGAGTGTGAATATCCAAAAATAAAAGAATATTTAAAAACAAATAAAACATTTATTATTAATGGTTCAAAATATTCTGGAAAAAGTACAATTATTAAATTATATTTGGATTATCTAAATTATGATTATTTATTATTAGATGATACAACTATTTCAAAAGAATATATAATTGACAAATTGCGATATACTACAAGAAGCGTTTTTTCATATTTTTTAGATAAAAATTATGTGGTTGTAATAGATAATTTTGATAACTTTGATAATTCAACAAAAGAATTATTATTAAAATATTCAAAAAACTCGCAATTTATTATAATTACTAATAAATATTTAGATTCAAAAATTAATTACATAAGAATATATAATTATTCATACGAATATATAATTAATTTATATATAATTATATATTTTTTAGAAACTGGTAATGATTGTAAATTAATACCAGAATTTGATAATATTAATCAGATGTATTCAATATTAGAATTTAATTTAAATTCATATACATGTAATAAAAATGTTGATTATAAATTATTTTATGATAAATTTAATTATGAATATAATGATTTAGTGAAAGAACCAAATTTTGAAAATAAGTTATATATATTAGATAAATTTAATTCGTATTCTATATTTCAAAATAATTTAATTTATAATCATACTGATATAGATAAACTTTCAGATAGTTATGAAAATTTATCAAGTTCACTATGTTTTTTAGATAATAACAGTCACTATTATAATATATCATTTAATGCCAATTTAGAATATTATGGAATAATATCGGTGATTGGCACAAGTTATAAATTAAATTCATATAAAATTTATAAAGAAAATTTCCAGATTAGAAAAAAAGAAAATTTTAAAAATAGTAATTATTAATAATGTTATCAACTAAATTATTATTATTAAATAAAATTAAAAGTGTACCCAAACATAAAAGAGTAGATTATTTAATCAATTGTATTCATAATAATACTAATATTGGTAATTTTGTATCTGAAACTGTAAGTTTATCATTGTTAAAAGATGAAGAAAAAAATAAACAAAAAAATAAACATACTTTATGCCAAATTTGTAATAAATATAATTTTAGTAAAGACTCATATTCTGAAACGTGTCAAGACTGTGGTTATATACGCAATATCGCACCAACTCAAAAAATTTTTGAAAAAATAGAATATATTAAACCAGGTGCGAATTTAGTTAAAATAACAAAGGATTCAAAAAAAATAACAGTTGATTTAAATAAGGTAAATTTGTGGATTCAAGATACTGATCCACTTGCATCCGATACTAAAAAAATTATAGAAAATCTTGAAATAATATTTCAAAGTAAAAGTATGGAATTACCATCTCGTTTACAAAATACAAGTATATCTTTATGGTATAATTTTAATACATTATATACGGATTATACTGGTTCTCTTAGAAATTTATTTAATAAAAGGGCGATATTATCATTATGTGTATATTATGGGAGTTCTATACATGATTACACAATATCATTACAACAATTAAGTATTTTATTTAATGTTAATGTATCAGATATTATTACGACAAATACTTTATTTAGAGATTTGTTTAAAGAAACAGAATATTATCAATATTTAAATTTAAAAGAAAACAAACAGTGTGATATAAAATTAAGTCCGAAGAATAAAATTTTATTAGAAAAAATAAAAACGGATTTATCAACATATTTTAAAAATAAACTTGAAAATAAAGAATATGCTGGTATTGTATATTTTATAACAAATAAAATTAATCCAGTTATAAAATATACATTAAAAGATTTAGAAGAAAAATGTAATATTAGTACTACAACAATAAGTTATGTTAGTAAATCAATTGAAAGATATTATAAAAATAATCCAAATAAATATAAAGAACTAATAATTTAATAATTAAATAATTTAAATTTATTTTTTGGGAATACTATATGATTCACCTTTTTTAATTTTATTACGTATACTTTCTTTAATATATTCTTGTTGATTTAAAGAAGGTTCTGGGAATTTATCATAAACATAATTATGTGCTAATTTATCACCAACTTCAAAATCATTTTCTATACGCTTATCCGTTGTAGTTAATTTATTTTGTTTTTCAGATAAATCACATAAAAATTTTAATAATTTTAAATCAGTATTTTCACTAATTGTCAACATTTCGTATAACTGTGGGAATTTTTGTTTAAAATTTACCCATTTAATTGATAAATCATTATGATTTAACGTTTTTTTATCATTGATTATATTTAAACATTCTGTGTATGTATTTGATGTATCAAATAAGGATATTTCTTCATTACCCGGCATTTTTAACTATTATTAATAAATATATATATATTAAAATGTGATATTTTTACGTAATATTTTACCAAATTATTAAAGAACCTCCAATAGAATTACAATTTTTATTTTAATTAAGAAATTAAGAAATTAATTAAATAATAATTAATAAATAATTAAGTGATTAAAATGGATAAAGTATATATTGACTGCATTTATTACGGATTTTGGATTGATAAATCTGAACTTCATAAATATAACCTGACAGAAGAATATGTAAATGAAAAAACTAAACAAATTTATATTAATAAAACCATTAATATACCCATTAATAGACCCATTAATAGACCCATGAATGAATTCACTGATGTAAATAATAAAGAAGAACTTAATAATAATGATTTATTAAGTACAGTAAGTAAAATTAACTTATATTTATATAAAATTAGTAACAAGTTAAATGATTATAAAAATAAATGTTCCGTGACATATTTACAGAATATGTCAGAACATTTATTTTCATCCATACAATAGAATTACGTTAAAATATTAATATTAATTATAAAATATTAATTATAAAATATAATTTTACAATGTTTAACAATGACGTAATAACAACTTTATATTCAAATAAATATTTAAATATAAATGCTGACCAACCTAAAAAAATATTATATATAGATATTATTGATGGTAATTATAATAAAGAAAATTTTATAAATGCGATAGAATATTTTAAAAATTTTTGGATTTTAATTAATAATACGGGTGATAAATATTACATGGTTTTTATTTTTAATAATGCTAAAATATATCCATTAGAATTTTATGATAATGTTTTTAAAACATTAAAAAGTTTAGAGCAAATTTTTTCTACTAATTTACATAGTTCGTGTTTAGTTAATGATTCAAACGCACTTGATATTTTAAGACCATTACTTAATATGTATAAAGCTGTACGCCCATTTAATTTTGTGAAAACCCTTGAAGATGGTCATACATTTATTTTAAATAATTCACTAATTCACTAATTAATATTTTAATTTAGCGTATACTGGGGCATGGTCACTGGAATGTGGACTATTTTCTTCACCAATATGTTTTAATACAGTGGATTCTGCATGAGTAAATCCTCGTGTAAATATATAATCCAGACGCCACCCTTTATTAGCTAATCTAATTGAATTAATTTCTTTATTTGTTAAAATATTTAATACTTTTTTACCTCTTTGATCCCACCATGTATATATAATTTTATCATCATTAGACTTTGAATCAATTAATCCTGCTTCTATTAACCGGGTATAATAATTTAATTCGTGTGGATATAAACCGGGACTGGCCGGTACGGTTGATTTATCAAAATGTGTATCTACCGCAATATTAAAGTCACCACAATAAATAATTGGACACGTAATTTTTTTAACAAATTCAAGTAAACAATCTTGAAATATAATTTTATTATCATAATTAGTTCCAGAATTTGGGGAATATACATTTATAATAATAAAATTGTCACAATACATTATCATAATTCTACCCTCTTGGTCATCGTAACCCGGTACACAATATTCAATTTTATTTGGTTTAATCTTGGTATAAATAGCTGTCCCAGAATATCTATTAGGACCACGTGCATTTAATAATTTTGAAGTATTAAAATAACTTGTATAACCAGTTAATAAAGCTAATTTACCATTTGATTCATCACACCTTGTTTCTTGTAGACAAATAATATCCGCTTGTGTTTCTTGTATAAGATTACTAATAGAAGAATTGATTTCTGCTGAATAATATTGTTGTTTTTTAAGTTTAGATGATACTAAATCACTGAAAATTCTACTCCGAATACCATTCACATTCCATGTAACAACAGTTAACATTTCACGGGTTTCACAATTTATCGTTTCACAGGTTTCACTATTTATCATTTCACGAGTTTCACTGGTTTCACAGATTACACTATTTATCATTTACCGTATATTATTAATATAATAAGTTATTATAAAACTATAAACTTATTAAATTAATTATTAATTTGCAATTTAAAATTTTAGAAACACTTCTATTATATGTTAGTTTAATATTTTTATGATTTTATTTAATGTAATATCCCTAAAATATATTACTATTATAATTACAACAACTGATAAAAATATCATATTAATTATATCATTCATGATAATTAATAATTACTAATTATTAATTAATTAAATAAATTAAAAAAAAATAATTACTAATTAATAAATACTTAATTATGCAAAATAATATTTTAATGTATTTTGGGATGATTTTATTAGTAAGTTTACTTATTGCTACTGTTATATTTTTATTATATCCGAACATTAAACATTTATTACGAGATAATTTTAATGGTTCGGGTTATGGAATGAATCACACATTTGGTAAAATTAATACATTAATACCATTAAATAATGTTTCTAAATCAACTGATTTTAGACTTTTATCATTAATGTCACAAATAAGATTTTCATTTGTAAAACCGCCGAATTCATTTGAAATTACGTATACGAATAATGGAATTTTAAATGAAACATCAAATAAAAATGCCAATATAATATTATTTCCTGGACTTTCTGATTATATTTTAAGACAAAATAATAGAGAAGTTTGGCCAAGACAATTTAATAATATTAAAAATGAAAATACCGCCACGGTATATGATAATAACAAAGGACATTTCAACTCTATAACAACTTTATTTGAAAATTTAAATTATAAAAATGGTGATAGATTAAATACAATAACTTATGATTTTAGAAAATTTGATATTAATAAAATTTTTAGTCAATTTATGAGTTATTTAAAACCGAATACTGTTATTATTGCCTATGATTTTGGGTGTGTAATTGCAAACATGTGTATTAATATTCTAAAAAATATTCACGAAAATATTCACGAAAATATTCATAAATTTATACTTATATGTCCTACTATTGGTGGAACACCGATGACATTACGTGATTATTTTTCTGGAAATGATATAATTAATCCATCATTAATTGAAAATTATGAGTCTGTATTGATGTCTATGCCAAATAAAAAATTCTATGATAATCCGGTTGCTATATATAATAGTGTATCTTATAATGCGAATAATATTAATGAATTAATGAAATATCAAAATAAACCTCACGAGTTATTAGATGAATTAGTCAAAAAACAAGAATTATCATTTGAAAATCCAGGTGTAGATTGTATTATAGTAGCGTCCGAACAATTTAGTACACCAGTTGCTTATAATTTTAAAAATAATTTAACTGAAAATCCAGAAAGATATTTACCACGCAATAATAATCAGCACCCGAATGATGATATTCATAATAACGGAACATTTGAAGGATTACAAACCAAAGGTGACCGTATAGTACCAATAAGTTCTATCCATAAATTAAAAGAATTATGGAAAAGTAATAATAATACGATAAATGTAGAATTAATCAAAGATAAAGACCATTTTACTATTTTGCAAAGTTATGAATTGGCGTTAATTATTATGGCAAATATTTAGATATAATTTTTACTTAAAAATCCATTATATATATAATATATGACGGAAGTTTATAAAATAATAATTGGAGAATATCATGAATTAAATAATGATATTATTAACAATTCAGATAAATATATATATAAAAATTTTGAATATAAAATACATACTATTCAAAGTTCTAATATATTATTTAAATGTTATATAAATATAATATATAAAAATATAAAATATGAAATTATAACATATTATAATAATTTATACCCCCACAATTGTCCTACAAAAATTCAAATAAACGGTATAAATATGATTGATATATATAACGACATAATATCTAAAAATAATGACTTATTTAAAAAATCATTATTATCTTGGTTCAATAATTGGACTGACCAATACTCTATTCGTGATATTATTGATGAAGTAATTAAAATAATTGAATATAAAGAGTTATATATAAAAAGGATTTTATTAAATAAAATTACAAGTAAATATACAAATGAATATCTTGACTATTTACATTATTACTTAATTACGTAATTACTTTACGATGTATTTATTTTTGGTATTTAAAGTTATACCTGTATACTAATGTATACATATTAAACATTGTAATAATATTAAACATTGTAATAATATTAAACATTGTAATAATATAATGGATAAACATAAATTAATATATGATAGTTATTTAAATGGTGAAAATATATTTATTACTGGTCCAGGTGGTGTTGGTAAAACATTCGCAATTAAGCATATTTATGATGACGCAAAAAGTAACAATAAACGCATTTGTGTAACTGCCCTTACTGGTGTTGCTGCCGTACTTTTAGATTGTAATGCGACTACTATTCATTCGTGGTCTGGTGTAGGCATATGTAATAAATCAGATTCATCAATTATTTCTAAAATATCAAGAAGTGAATTTTATAAATATAATTGGAAGAATACCGATATATTAATAATTGACGAAGTTAGTATGATGTCACTTAGAATATTTGAATTATTGAATAAACTTGGTCAAATAATCCGTTTAAATAGAAAACCGTTCGGTGGTATTCAAATTATTTTATCGGGTGATTTTTTTCAACTACCGCCTGTAAAAGAAACATTATTTTGTTTTGAAAGTTCAGTATTTCACAGTAGTTTTAATAAAATTATTAATTTAACTAAAATTTATAGACAACAAAATGATTCTATTTATAAAAATTTATTATTAAATATGCGTAAAGGACTTATTACTAAAAAAAGTATTGAATTACTTAATTCTAAAATTATTAACGTAAGTAACATAAGTAACGTAAGTAACGTAAGTAACGTAAGTAACGTGAGTAACATAAGTAACGTAAGTACCGATTCCGCAATTACACGCCTTGTACCAACAAAAAGTAAAGCTAATAGTATTAATGAATATTTTATAAATTCTATAAAAGATAAAAAATATATTTATAAAAGAAGATGTAAAGAATCTACCAATTTAAATAAAGATGAAAAATTAAGAATTGAGTTAATGACACAAGGAGAAAAAGATATAGAATATAATTTTATTAAAGACTCTACATTAACAGATGAAAAATTAATTCTTAAAAAGGGGGCGTTTGTTATGTGTATATCAAATATATGTGTAGAATTTGGAATTGCGAATGGTAGTACTGGTATAGTTGTAGATTTTTCGAAAGAAAATTACCCATTAGTACAATTTGATAAATGTCAAATGGTAGTTGGGATAAAAGAATGGAAAAGTGAAAATATTCCTGGTATATCGGTTTTTCAATTACCATTAATACTTGCATGGGGAATTACTATTCATAAGGCACAAGGACTTACATTAGAAAAAGCAATAATTGATATAGGTAAAGATATTTTTGAAGCAGGTCAAATGTATGTCGCATTATCTCGTTTAAAAAGTTTAGATGGTTTATATCTTGAAGATTTTAAAATAGATAATTTAAAAATAAACAAAAAAGTATTAGATTTCTATAAACAGTTAGAATTATAAAAAAACTTCATGGTTTCTTCATATGAATTACATATAGCATATGGTCTAATAAATTTATATATATTGAATAATGGATTTAATATTTTAATTGTATCTTTATCTTTACATAAAAAACAAAAGGCGATTAAGTGCTTGGTAAATAATGAATTTAAATCATTTAAATAGTTTAATAAGTTCATATAAAAACTCAATGGATATATACCTATATTATTAATAATTACGATTAAATAATATCTTACATTATTGTCTTTTGCTAAAATCCAAAAGTTTTTAAAATATTCTAATATAGTTATGGAGTCTTCTTTTGAATAATTAGAATTTAATATTTCCATATAAAGTATCTTTTTACTTATGTTTAAATATAACTGTATGGTATTTAATTTAATTAAACTAACATTATTCATTTAAATTTAAACATAATAAATATATATATTTGTCTTTTTTTCCCATAAATTTACAAAATTAATTTAAGTTTAAGAAAGACAAATATATACATATATACATATATATATATATATATTAATAGTTCGGAGGAAACCCCAGTAAATCAATTAAACTAAATATGGATAATTATGATTCATTGTGGGAAATTGCGAATGAAGCTTATGAAGAATTAAAAAAAACGGAAGCAGAAAATAGTGATAAAAATAGTGATAAAAATAGTTTTCCCGAGTGTGAACATGTTTTTAATTATGAAAGTGTATGTAATAAATGTGGGGCGTGTATGAATTCAAATCAAATATCAAGAGAAGGTGAATGGAATATTTATAAAGATGATTCTGGTAATTATGCGAAAAATACACAAAGGGCAGATACATACGTCGATAATAATCCATATTCTAAGGGTGGTACATTATTACCAGGCGGGAAAAATACATTCATTGCGAAATTACAAATACAGCAAACATTTTCACATAAACAAAAAACATATTGGTTAGTTACTACTGATATTGAGCACGCTGCGTCATTATTAAATATAAACAATAAAGATATTATCGAAACTGCTAAAAAATATTGGCATAAATATATGGAATCTGGTAAATTAACCAGAGCATCAGTAAGAAGAGGTTTAATTGCTGCGTGTTTATCTTATAGTTGTGTAATGAATAATTCACCCATTGAAAGACAAGAAATTATAAATGCATTTAGATGTGATACAAAAACATTATCAAAAGGTGAAAAAGTATTATTCGAAATATTAAATACTTCTAATTTAACATATGTTAATATTCAAACCAGTGATTCTAATTCATTTATAAGATATTGTTCTATACTAAAATTAAAATTTACAATTGCTAATACCTGCAACGAATTATATCAAAAACATAAAATACCATTACAAGCAGTTACACCGAAATCAGCGGTTGGTGGTATAATTGTTTATATAGTTAAATATAAACTCGTGTTAAAAACACCAACTAAAACTGTTATTAGTACTATTGTTGATGTTTGTACACCAACATTAAATAAAGTCATTCAATTAATTATTGATTTAGAAACTAAACAAACATAATTTAATTAATCTTCGTCTTCATCGTCTTCTTCTTCATCGTCTTCTTCGTCGTCTATATCTAATTCCAGTTCTTCGTCTTCATCTAATTCCAGTTCTTCGTCATTTACCTTTCCAAAATTCATATATTGTTCTTCATCATCATTTTCTTCATCTTGTTCTTCGTCTTCGTCATTTACCTGTCCGAAATAATTTTCATTAAATAATTCTTCATTGTTAAGAAATTTTTCTTTAAACTTTTTTCCAATACTTACAAATGGGTCATTACCGAATTCCATTTCACCAGACATATATTTTTTAAGTTTCATGTTTGATGCGTCAATTTTTGAATTAGTAAGTTTCATTACTTTTTCTATTTCATCTAAACCTGGTAATAATTGAGTTTCTTGAAACTGTTTTAATTGATTTAATAATTGAAATTTATTAGCATTCCAGTCTTGTTCTTTTTCTTCTATTGTGAGTTCAAGTGAATGTATCTTATCAAGTTGTGTGGATATTTCTTTTTCAATTTTAGATTTTTCTTCTTGTAATTCATTATTTTGTCTTTCTAATTCTGAAACTTTTTCAGCATTATTTTGATTATTTTTAATTATTTCGGTGTTATTAACATGATGTTCTTCTAATGTTTTACGGGCAGTTTCTAATGTAATTAATCTTTGTTTCATTAATTGGGTATTTTCTTCTAATACTTCTACTGATTTTTTCATAGATAAAGCAACATTATTCAATTCAGTTTGTTTTTTTGTAATTAAAGTTTTTAAGTTTTCCAAGTATTGACTTGGTTCAAGTGATAAACGTTGAACAACATTTGATGGATTTGATGGTGATTGAACTCTATTTAACATTGTTATTATAATATAAATATAAGTATTTTTTTTTTAATTTTAATACACAATATATAATTTTATTTAATTAAACATAAACTTTTTGATTACCCGATAGATAATAAATTCCACCATATTTACCGATATATAATTTTTTACCTGATTGTAATAAATTAATTAATTTTTGTAACTTTTTTATTTGTTTATAATTTTTAATAGATTGTTCTTGCAATGTTTTAATTTTATTATTTAATTTTTCCATGTAATAATAATAATAATTAATAAAATTATATAATTAATTAATAAAATTATATAATTAATGAATAAATATTTAAAATTATCATTAATTTTTGTTGGAATTATTGTTATTATTACTATTAGTTATTTATTGTATCACCAGTTTAAATTAATTAACAATCCAGAATTATTTTTAGGTCACCAGCGTAATTATCTTACCATGACCGAAAATGATTTTAATTTATTAGATATTTCTACCAGATGGATATATCGGTCAAAATGTTTAGAATATTTTAATAATATTAAAAATAATTATTTATTGAAAACTTATATAAATCCATTACCACTTATTAACATTAATAAAAAAAATTTAATATTTATAAACATCGCAAGTTATAGAGACCCCGAATGTAATAAAACAATTAAAAGTTTAATTTATAATTCCAGTAATTGGAATAATTTAAGAATTACAATATGTCAACAAAATGCCATTGAGGATACTGACTGTATTCATGATATAGATGAAAAATATCTTACTAATATGAATATTATTAGATTATCATATAAAGATGCGAGAGGACAAACTTGGGCGAGATTTTTAATACAGCAAAAATATACCGGTGAAGAATATTATATGCAAATTGATTCGCATACTATATTTGAAAAAGATTGGGACTCAAAATTAATTAAAACATTAAATGAATTACCTGATAAAAGTTGTTTAACTCAATATTTACCTCACTATAAAATAGGTGAATTTAATACTGAACAAAAATTGCGTACAAATTTAGTAGTTTCAAGGATATGTCCATTAGATGGATTCACAAGAATAACTTCACAGTATTCTAATATTATAGATAAGTTTTCTAAACCATTTATAAGTAATGGGTGGAGTGGGTGTTTTTCATTTTCACGTGGTGATATATGCCGTGACGCACCAATTGATTGTTATACACCAGATGTTTTTTTCGGGGAAGAAATGGATATAACTCTTCGGTTATTTACACGTGGATGGAATTTTTATGCACCTAATTATCCAATCGCTTATACAAACTTTAATAGAGGATATAGAGATACTTTTTGGCAGAAAAAGGGAATTGGTTATGATAAAAATATTACATTATGTTCACGATTAAGAATTCATTACCGGTTAGGAACATTACCGGATTATTTGAAAAATATAATTGAAAATGATTATCCAGAATTATTAATAGAACATAAAAAATTCCAATTAGGTAAAACCAGAACATTAAATGATTATGAAAAATTAATTGGATTTAGTTTTAAAAAAGAAATTTAATTAAATTATTTACTTTTTACTTTTACTTTTACTTTTTACTTTTACTTTTTTTTCTAATAATAGATTTTTTAAGATTTAATTTACTAAGGTTTAAATCATTTATATTATAAAAATTTTTAGATGGTTTCAATGAAAAATCGCCTAATTGTTTTTCTAATTCACCGAGGTCATATTCTGTTGCTATTGTGCTTGCTTCTTGCATTAATTCATATTGTTGTTGTTCTTTACGTTTAATTTTAGAATATAGTTCGATATAAGATGAATTTAATATATTTCTACCATATGGACCCCATGCTTCGTATACTTTATTTAATTCATATATAAATCTTTCATATGTCATCTGACTATTTAACAATATACGTAAAGTGCGTAAATCATTTATAATGTCTATTGAATAAGCGTAATCTTTACCTGGTATTTTCAATGGACTAATAGAATTGTAATGCTTATATGAATAATCGGCTTCACCATATGGATTTACGATGGTATTATTAACAGGTGGATAATATTTCATTATTACTTGATAATCGTTCGGATTCATTTTAATATATATTATTTTATATAAAATCATTATATTTTTTTTTTATTTTATATAAATTTCGTTTGAACAAATACTATTTTAAAAATTTTATTATTTATAGAAATATTAATGAGTACCCAAAAAATTACACCGAAAATTAAAGATAAAGTATGGAAAGATTTTACTAAAAAATCTTCTTCTAAAAACGCTTTAAAGCAAATATTTTTAGGAGAAAATCCTGGACAATCATATAAAAAAATTAGTGATAAACTTAGAATTAAATTAACTTCTGTAATGAAAACTAAATCGGTTAGTCCGAGTAAAAAACTGAAAAATAGTCCTAACGGTCCTAAACGCCCAACGAGTCCTAACGGTCCTAAACGCCCAACGAGTCCTAACGGTCCTAAAAGTCCAACGAGTCCTAACGGTAATAAAAGAAAAAGTCTTAGACCAACATTATTAAAAAGAAAAAGTAATAAAAAAATAGGTAGTCCAAAATTAGTTAGAATTGTAAGTTCACCTAAAAAAAGTAAAATACCTCCAAGACGTTCAAGATTGAGTCCTAAGAGGTCATAAAAAATAATAAGTCTTACATCATTAGACATTTAGAACGCAGTACCAATTAAAAACGAATTACAAATTTAGAACGCAGTACCAATTAAAAACGAATTACAAATTTAACTATTTTTAGTATGTTATAAATAATGGATTTAAAAATAATATAAATATAACTAAAAATGGTTAATTATGGTTGTGAAAAATGCGGTAAAGAATTTAGTCAAAGGGGACATTATACAAAACATTTAAATAAAAAAAATCCCTGTGTTGTTGAAAGTAAGGTAAAAGAGATGTTAGATAAAGTAGTTGAAGAAAAATTAAAAGAATTAAATAATAAAAAGTTGATTGTTGAAAATACCGTGATAGAAGAACATAAATTAAAAGACAAACAAATAAAAAATGCTAAAAATGTTCGTGAAGAAGGATTAGATAAATTTTATACAATACCGAGTTATTCAAAAAAATGTATTGATAAAGTATTTGAATTATATGATAAATCCAGTTTTGGTTTAATTGTTGACCCTGGTGCTGGGAATGGAAGTTTCTTTAATCAATTAGAATGTGATAATAAAATAGGACTTGATATATATCCCGAAAATACAAATATTGTAAAAATAGATTTCTTTGATTATACGCCTTCCCAAGATATAAATAATATATTGGTTATCGGTAATCCCCCGTTTGGAAAAATTAGTTCAATAGCAATTAAATTCTTTAATCATTCCGCTAAATGGGCGAATATTATTGCTTTTATTATTCCAAGGACTTTTAGAAGACCAAGTGTTCAAAATAAACTTAATAATATGTTTCATTTAATTTATGATGAGGATGTTTCTACAACACCTTGTTGTTTTACTCCTAAAATGATGGTTAAGTGTTGTTTTCAAATATGGGAAAAAAAAAAAATTGAAAGACCTTTTATAGATTTACCGACAAAACATGAAGATTGGGAATTCTTATCATTTGGACCAATAGATGAATATGGGCAACCTACACCACCAAATTGTTCCGATTTTGCTATGAGAGCATATGGCGGTAAAATTGGTGAAATAGAAAAAATAAAGTTAAACGAGTTAAGACCTAAAAGTTGGCATTGGATAAAAAGCAATATAAACAAAGAAGAATTAATAAATAGATTTAATCAATTAGACTATTCAGATAGTTTAAATACAGCAAGACAAAATTCAATGGGAAGAGGAGAAATTGTAAGGTTATATAATGATTTCATCAATTCTAAAATTCAATAATTCAATCCAACATTTATCGCCATATTTTGGACGAAGAGAATATTCTTTCGGATTTTTTATATCATTTAAATCTTCAATTGTTATTTCTCCCAGTTCTCCAATTGTTCCATGAGCATAACCACCATATTTTACTATAATTGGTTTTAAATTTTCTTTATTTAATTTGAAAATATATAACTCACCTAAATTTTCCAAATTTGTGTAATCAAGATAATATGCTGTCAATATATATTTACAATTATGGTTCATTCTTAATTGTACAAAATTAAATTTATTATTTTCCTTTCCTCCATTGGATGCTTTTATTTCAACATCTATTTCATTACATTTTAAATCTCCAATGCAAGAAGATGCATTGTTTTTTGTCATTTTATATTTAATTTTTATATATTTTTCTAATACTGGTCCGGTAAATTGACCTGATAAATTATTATATTTACAATAAATATGTGCGTCTTTTAGTGTTGGAAGTTCCATTATTGTTTTTGTGTGAATTTTAGTTGAACAAGAACTATCTAAAAGTTGTTTTAGTTTTATTTTAGTATCATCATTTTTAGTATCTTCTCTAATTAGTAGGTTTGTCGTTTCTCTTGTAGTATTTACAATATCTAATTTATTTTTAAAGTCATCAACAAGTTTCTCAATTTTGTCCATTTTGTCCATTTTGTCCATTTTGTCCATTTTATCCATCTTGTCCATCTTGTCCATTTTGTCCATTTTGTCAATTTTGTCCATTTTATCACGATGAATAGTGACTGGTCTTTAATTTGTATAAATTGGCATTTTAATATTATTATTTTTTTGTAATTTATTATTTTTTTGTAATTTATTATTTTTTTGTAATTTATAATGTCTACTTTTATAAGTAGTGATTATAAATTAACTGTACAACAAATATCAATACCATAAAAAAATTAAAAATTTACTTAAATAATAAAATAATATTTAGTAATAGGTACGATATAAATATGATAGTTCCAATGGCAGACCATATAAGGAATGAATTACAATTGTATCCACATATACCAGACCCGAAAACTAATCATGATATTAGATATGATTCTGATACTTATATATCTATACAAACAAAAGTTAATAATGATATGAGTTATGAGAAAAAATATATAGCTAAATTAGTTGCTGACGGGTGGGTTTCATTGAAAAATACAGAAGATATTAAAGTTTTTCCAAAAGGGCGTCCATTTAAATATCGTTTAAATGGTAATTCTTTATCTGGTGCTCCCGAAGGTACATTTAGGAGTGGTGGTTGGTTACTTGGTAAAAATATGGAAGACAATACGAATAATGATAAATATATAATATATAAAGGATATAATGGTGCGATTTTTTCATTACAAATAAAAGATTTATTAGAAGTTTACGTTAAAAGTTCTAAACGTGATATTACTATATTTAAAAAACCATCGGAAATAACTAATTATCCTGTTTATTTACCGCATCCAAAAACAGGAAAACCGGTTATTATATATTACGCAAAAGATAATTATCATAAAAATAGATTTATAAATTCATCAAAGTATAAAAAAGCAGTAAATACTGAAATGTGGTCATGGTCGGCGGTTTTTAATGATGATTTATTAATTTAAAAATAATTAATAAATCAAAAATAATTATTTATTTAAAAAATAAATTTATTAATATTTATTATGATTCAGAATTATATTAATAAATTTACGACTGAATATAATAATCAAAATTTAGAAGATTATTCATATATTCACAATTTCAAAAAACAAAAATTAGAAAATAGAATTCAAACTACTGATAAAATATTATTAAAATATACTGGTCGTGTACCAATTATAATAGATAGTAAAAAAGATATAAAAATAGAACAAAATAGATATATTGTACCAACAGATTTATCAGTTGGGCAATTTTTATTTTTATTAAAAAAAAAAATTTTATTAAGTCCCGTACAATCTATTTTTTTAATATGTAATAATACGATATTAATGAATACCGATACAATATTAAGTATTTATTCAAAACATAAAGATTACGATGGATTTTTATATATTTATATTTTATTAGAAAATACTTTTGGATAATTCACGTAATTTATTTTTTTATTTTATTTATTTTTTATTATTTTCTTTTTTTTTATTTTCTTTTCTTTTTTATTTCTTTTTACTTTATATAAACAAATCTTATGGCTTCCTCACGCATTTTAGACTCTCGTTATTTTGATAAACTTGTGGTTAATCGCCTTGACGCACAAGAAATTAAATCTGGTACTTCCGGTCCTTCTGGTCCTTCCGGTCCTTCTGGTCCTTCCGGTCCTTCTTACCTTTTCTCACTTCTTTTAAAAGACGCTACATTTAAACCAAATACTACCGGTGGTACTCTCACATTTGATTTACCCTTACATTCCAATGATAATGTTATTATGTTCTCCGATCGTCCTTTCAGACAAACTTCCTTTATTTCATTTACTGAATTCATTTCTGCTTTCACTTCTGATAATTCTAATAATTCTTTTGAAAAAGACCCGCCTAACGCCGTTCTTACACATTCAGAAGAACAAAGAACTTATATTGTTAGATATTCAAGTAATTCAACCACAGTTACGTTTAATTTAGAGTTATTGCCAGGTGAAACGAATGGTTCGTCGGAAGTAATAAAGGGTCAAATGAATTTGTTTGTGGATGATTTTCCGGGGGCTGGAACGGGGGTTGGTCTTGGTATTGGACCGGATGGAAATCTCGGAGTTCCTGTACTGAGTTGGATATAAATTGTTACTTGAAGCGTTACCTTCTAACTGACTGTCACTTTCCTGTGTACTTAATGAGACACCACTTGCGTTACCTTCTAACTGACTGTCACTTTCCTGTGTACTTAATGAGATATCGTCTAACGGATTGTTACTTACCCAAATATGTTATAGTGGGGGATACTATCGCGCTTTAAAATCAAGAAAGTTCAATAAATAAAACGTTAATTTTGTTAAATAAACAAAAAAAAATAAATTATATAATTTATAATACTTATTAATATGTCATCAGACAATTGTACTTTACAATATTATTATCCAACAGAAGAACTACGTAAAAAATATAATATAAATTGTTCCGATAAATTTTTTATAGATTATGATAATGTTAAACTTTTTAATAATGAAAATTTTCTTAAATTTGTAAATGACCGATATGGTAATGATGTATTTAATGGTGATTCGCCATTTACATTTAAGGATGATTATATAAATTTAACAAATGATGATATTTGTAATATAGATGAATATTCATTAAAGCCACAACAAAAATTTATGGGACAAATGATTAATCCAGTAACTAATATAAATAGTACATTAGTATTTCACGGTTTAGGGTCAGGAAAAACGTGTACAAGTATTGTTATTGGAGAAGCATTCAAAACTAAATCGAAGGCGAGATTATTATATGTAGTACCTGCACCATTAGTTGACCAATTGCGTGATGAAATATTAGGAGAACTTAAAATTTATAATAGCACAGAAATAGAAGAAGGTCGAGAACCGGAGATTTGGGCGTGTAGTTCACAATGTATAATTGACGGAAAACAGGATTTTTATACAAATGTAAATGACCGTTTATTATTAAAATATTTAGAAGAAGATTATAATATTAAAAAAACAAGATTAAATAATTTATCGGATGAAATTATTGAATTGTTAAAATTTAAAAAAGAAGAAGAAACCAATGTATTAAATAAAGATTTTATAATTTTACAAAATGAAGTTAATAGGTCAGAATCGGAACTTATTAAAAAAAGAAATGATTTATTATCAAAAATCACAAAAACATTTCAAATTATTAGTCATGTATCATTTATAAATAAATTATTTATAGAAACAACCGACGGTACTTGGACTAAAAAAGATTTTATAACCGGTGTAGATAATAAAGGAAATAAATTTAAAAGTCCATTGTTAAGTTCATCTGGAATATTAGTAATTGATGAAATTCAAAGATTAGTTAGTGAAGGCGGTGTACTTTATAAAAAATTATTTACAGCAATTTACCAATATATGAATCCAAAAGCCCGTGTAGTATTATTATCTGCTACACCAATTTATGATAATCCATACGAATTAGCATTAACAATGAATTTATTAAGACCAAGAATGCCATTCCCATTAACAAAAGACCAGTTTTATTCATTCTTTTTAGGACAATACGATGAATCTGATAATTGTATTCGGGTAAAAAGTAATAATTTTATAAAAAATGAATCTTGTTTAATTAATAAAAATTTATTAAGAATTCTAACCGCTGGTTATGTATCATATTTCCGGGGTGGTAATCCGAACGCATATCCATATAAAAGAATTATAATAATGGAACATCGTATGGCTTCAATACAAAGAGAGCAATATATAAATGCATTGAGGTCTGATATTAAAAAAGATTCTTCTATATATTCCAAGTTATTAAAAGGCGATGAATTTTTAATAAAAAGTCCTGATTATATGGATAAGCCAAAGGATGACACGGTTTCAGGTATTTACGTTACAACACAACAATTTTCTAATATAGCATTACCTATAACAAAAAGTGATATAATTGATAATTTATTATCACATAAAAGTCAGGTACAAGTTAAAAGTGGACTGGATACATTTAAAAAAGAGTTAAAACAGTTAGGAACATATAATACTGAAATAATATTAAATCATATCCGTAAAAAAGGATATTCTGAAAAATTTGTAAATATTATTAATTTAAGTATTAATTGTGATGGACCAGTTTTTATATTTTCAAATTGGTTACAGTTTGGGGTTGAATCATTAGCAATTATACTTGATGCGTGTGGATTTAAAAAATATCCTGAACTTCCTGGACCGTCTGGTTTACGTTACTTTGTATGGAGTTCTGAAACAAGTTCAAATAAAGATTTAATCCAAAGAGCAAAGAAAGCATTTAATTCAATGGATAATAAAGATGGTTCATTAATTAAAATTATACTTGGAACAAGGTCTATTATGGAAGGTGTATCATTTAAAAATGTTAGACAAGTACATATTACAGACCCGTGGTGGAATGAAGCAAGAATTGAACAAATTTTAGCAAGGGCGGTTCGTTTTTGTAGTCATACCAGTTTACCATTAAACGAACAATATACTGATATATTCAGACATTATTCGGTTTTACCCATGATACCTGACCCGGATGTTCAGGAAATGATGATGGATACATTTGGAGTTAAAAACTTTAAAAATTTTGATTCATTAACAATTGAACAAAAAATGGCAATAAGTTCTTTAAAGAAATATCAAATAAATAATGAATTTGAAGAAACATTAAAACAAGTAGCGTATGATTGTGACCTTAATAAAAAGGGAAATATTATTAGATTAGAAGAAAATATAAGACCATTGTCAAATAATAAATATCAAGTATATTTTAAAAATACGAAAACATTAGCTATTTATGCGAGAGAAGGAATACCGGACGAAATCACATTTGAAGAAATTATGAATCGTAAATATTCATATCCAAATGATACAGAATTACCAATTAAATTTAATGAGATTTTTATAGAAGGTGATACATATACAAAAATAGAAGATTTAGAAAATCCTGAAAGTACGATTATTAAAGAACCGCAGATTGATAAAAATTTAAATATGTATGAAAATATAAAATGTTGGAATTCAGATTTAACATTGGAAAAAATATTCGATGAAATTAATAAAAATTATGATGACCGTGATATAATTGAATATTTTATGAGAATCAAAGATAATTTTAATTTATTACCGACAATAAGAAAAAATGTTTTAGGTGAAAAAATAACACCACAAGCGATTGAATTTAAAAATATAGAAAAAACAATGAAAGGTAAAAATCAATTATTAAAATGTCTAAATAAATTATCTGAGTCTGATTTAACACCTAAATTACAACAAAGACAATTGAAAAAATTATTACAAAGCACAGAATCAAAAGAAAAGATGAATGAAAAAATTATTGACATTGTTTATAAATACAAATTATTACCAGAAAGTATGATTGAAGAATTAAAAACATTAGATTCAAAATCATTAAATCAGTTGTTGTCGGAAGCAGAATATAAATATTCCGTAAATAAACAAAGCGATGAATACTTTAATTAATTTTCGTTGCTCATTAATAAATATACTATTTAATATTTTGAAATTTTCCTATTTAATATTTTGAAATTTTCGTTGCTCATTAATAAATCAAATCTACTATTTTTATTTGATTCTTCAAAACATCTTCCGGGTTTTGTTAAAATATCATGATTTATTTTCCACCAGTCTATACTTTTATCAGTATATAAAAATGGAAAACTGTCATTAATATTATTTACATTTATAACTTGTACAAATATACTTTTAAAAAAATAAATTATTTTTTTTTTTCTATAAATTATTATTTTTTTAATTTTATTATAAAAATATTTTTTACACAAATATTTATCATATATTTTTTTAGTAATAATTGATAAAGCTGGTGGATAAGCTAATATATTAAAATCTATAAATTCGTTAACATATTTTTCTATTTTATTATTTTTAGTAATTAAAAATCCAAAGTGAACACCGGGTATCCCAATTTTACTAAAACTTGATATTATAGTTATATTGTTTTTTTTATTAAATTCACTATAAATTTTTTTATTACAAGTTTCTGAACACATTGTAAAGCAAGGATAATCTAAACATACGTCGCATAAATAATAATCATCATCATTTATTTTTTCATTAAATATTTCACCTGTTGGCATATTTGGAGAAATTATAAAATTAACTTTTGTGTGTTCATTATTTAATGTAAAAATACTATTATTATAATTTAAATATGGTGTTTTTTCGCATATGTTACGGTATAAGTTATACGATATACTATTATTATTTAAAATATCTATATTTTTATTTTCAATTTTATTAATAGAATAATTATAAGCATTAAATAATTGGGTAGTTCCAATACCAATTATTATTTTTATTTCTTCATTGTTTAAGTTTATATTTAAAATATTTTTATATAAATTATTAACTATAAATTTATTATTATTAATAATAGTTGGATAATCAGTATAAGATAAACCACACCCTTTACTTAAAGTCGCAATTTTAATATTTATTGAACTTATTATCTCTGTTGCTAAAAAAGGTTCTCCGAAACTAAAATTAATTTGTTTTTTTTTCATTATAAATATATATATATAAATATATATATAAATATGGGTAAATCTTCCACGATATTAAGTGATTTGTTTGTAAACCGTCTTTATGTTAACCGATTAAAAGCGGTCGCATTAAATCCAACTATAACTTATCTATTTTCATTAATATTACACGATTCTTCTTTTGATGAAAATTCAAATATATTAACTTTACGTATAAATAATGATAATGATTCTATGATTACATTTACTGACAGACCAATTAAAAATTTTAATATAAATAAAAATATAGTAGAAGATTTAAAATTTCTATTTAACACTATATCATTTCAAAATGACCCGCCAAATGGTGTAATTATACATAATAATAATCAATATCCATATCAATTAATACTAAATAATATATATGATAATATTATTGAATTCAAATGTAATCCATTGAAGGATAATGTTCAAAATATTTATGATTTATTAACTAATTATAATAATGAAAAAATATCTATTTTCATAGACAACTCCACATCACACAAATCCGGTGATAAAACACCATCATCCAGTGCTAATACATCGCCACCATGTCCTGGGAGTGGTGGCTGTTATTAAAATATCATAATTAATTTAATTAATTTAATGTGTAATAAATTTAAAAAATTAAATAAATATAATAATTAAATAGTAAATAATGTCTTCGGAAAAAACTGCCGAAATGTTTAAAAATAAAAGCGAGGAAGAAATTATTAATTGGATGATTCGTAATATGTCGCCTGAACAAATAAAATCGTGTTTTGATGGTGAAATATTGGAATCTACTGGTGAGTCCGTTGCGAAAGTTCCAGATGTTAATGATTTAAGAAGATATTGTGAAAATAAACGGTATGTAATTCATAAAATTGAAGGGGACAAAGTGTATTTTTGGTATTATCTAATTAAACGTGAACTATGGCAATATTCAATTGAACCATTATCTAATTTTCCGAAATCTATGGGTGAAATGGCAGAAGAATGTGGTCTTGACACAACTGTAACCAACGATTATGCGAACGAATTAAAATCTTCTTACAATGATAATAAATTATTACAGGGTAAATACAAAAATGATGACGTACCTATAAATGATGCTTTCAATCAAATTAAATCCGAATATCAAAAATTAAATATTAATGATGGATGGAGTGAATTTGAAGAAGTTACAAATACGTTATTAACCGCAATCAGCATTCAGCAAAGTATACCGGTAAATCCAGAACTAAAATCAATCTTTAATTACGCACCTGTATTAATTGAAGCTGTGACTGAAACAAAGGTTTATTATTTTTATCTTAAAAATGTTAATGAAGAAGTAATATTTATATATGGTAATATTAAATTAGAAAATTTTGGTCAAGATATTTTAGAAGTAATGGATGATTTAAATTTACAAATATCAAGTCCATCGCAACCAGGAGGTTCAAATTCTAAAACAGTTGATGAATGGAAACAAGAGATTATAAATGCGGCAAATAAAATTAATACTATTGACCTTCAAACAATTCAGAAAAATTATTCGGAATTTCCATTATCAACAAAATCACCATTTTTCATGGATAATTTATTTGGTACTCTTTCGGGTGGTGTAACGTCATTTGGTGATTTAAATACACAGGATTTATCAATGTACATAATGAATAAATTTGGAAAACATACTGCGAATTTATTCAAAACAAAAGTAATTTCAAATAAATTTGGCACTAAAACAATTTCACTTGTTTCAAAATAAATAAAAAATAATCTAATTTTAAATATTTTCATTTAATAATAATGATTCCAATACAGATAATTCAATCAAACCAAATTAATGGAAAACCGGGTGAATATTGCAATGGATTTAATGGTAATTTAAATTCGTGGGAGTATGGATTAAAAGATGAAGTTAAGCAAAAACTGATTAAAGAATATTCAACAATTGGTCAATTAGCACAATTTGATACAGTTAATAGTCCATATTATACCCAAGTTCAAGTAGATCCAAATTATATTAAATATTTACACTATATTACTACATGTAATCAAAATAAAATAAAATAAAATAAAAAAATTACAAATAAAATATAATTTTAGAACAAAATAAATAAATAAATAAATAAATAAATAAATAAATAAATTTACAACTTTGCACATTTAAAACGCCGATTTTCTTAAAAATTTTTATTTTATTTCCTGAATATAATAAAAATTGATTATAATTTCGTAACTTACATGAACTTTATAAAAATGAACCAAATTAACGGATATATTTACATAAGAACTAATGAATACTGGGATTTATATGATGCTTTTAAATTAGGGAAAACATTAAGTATTCCTGATAGAGAACAAACATATATAACAAGTGAAATTAAAAGAGGAACTTATGTTATGATTATTGAAATAGATTTAATAATTTTAGACAATGTGGAAAAACAATTACAAATATATTTTAATAAATTAAATCTACACATTAAATTTAATGCTGGTATTGAATTCTATAAAAAAGAAATAATTAATTTTATTATTCCATATTTTGATAAAAATAATATTAAATATAAAATTTTATCAAAAGATGAAATTGATGGTTTAATTAGAAAATTAAGAATTTATGATAATAATGATAATAATGATAATAATGATAATAATGATAATAATGATAATAATGATAATAATGATAATAATGATAATACAAGTGATAATGAAAGTGTGGAATATATTGAAAAACAAAATGAAAATATAGAATTAAATAATAAAATATATAATCCAAGAGATTATCAAGAAATTATTATCAACAAATCATTTGAATATTTTCAAATTAATAAAAAAGGATTATTAATAATTCCTTGTGGAGTAGGAAAAACTTTAATTTCATTATGGATTACACAAGAACTAAACTCAAACACTATTCTTATTGGTGTTCCTAATAAATTATTATTGAAACAATGGGAAGAAGTTATTTGTGTTTTGTTTCAAAGTTTTCCGTATTTAATTGTTTCAGGTGGAATAGATACTGAAAATATAATGCGATTTTTAGAAAATAATAAAAAAAAGTGTATTGTAATAAATACATATTCATCTGCACACAAAGTATATACTGCGACGCAACATACAAGTTTTGTATTTGGTATGAAACTATTAGATGAAGTACATCATTTAACTACAAATAATATGCGTTTAGCACACACTACAAAAAAATATATTCAAATGTTAAACATTTCATGTGTAAAACAATTATCATTAACTGCTACACTTAAACAATTGGAAAGTATGTGTGATGAAGGTAGTGTAGTTTCAAATGATAATGTTGAATATTTTGGAGAAATAATTGATAGAAAATGTTTGTTATGGGCGATTAATGAAAATATTATTTGTGATTATGTTATTCAAACCATTATTACAAATGAAGAACAATTAGAACAACAATTATCAGGATTTCATATTATAGAAGAAAATGATAAGAGGTTGTTTTTGAGTGCGTTTGCATCTTTGAAAAGCATATTTGACGGACATTCACATCATTTATTGATATATTCAAATAACAAGGATAATTCGTTGAAATTAATTCAATATATAAAAATGCTGTTAGACGATAATTACTTTGATATACACGATTTATATTATTCAAATTACCATAGTGAAATGAATTCAAAAGACCAAAAAGAAATAATTAATAATTTTGAAAAGGGAAAGTTTGGAATAATTACTTGTGTCTATTGTTTGGGTGAAGGTTATGATAATCATAATATAGATGGTGTTGTATTTGCTGAAAATATGACATCAAATATCCGTATCGTTCAATCCGCATTAAGAGCAAGTAGAAAAAATAAACATCAACTTAATAAAATCACAAAAATTATATTACCAATTTTAAATAAAGATGATTGGTTAGAAAATAATAATAATCCTGATTTAAAAAAAGTTAGAGAAGTTATTTATCAAATGGGTTTAGAAGATGAAACTATTACACAAAAAATAAAAGTATTTAATATTGAAGTTAAAAAACATAAAATTTCAATAAGTAAAAAATGTATTAATGGTGTAGATAATTTTGGAGATTACAATGAGGAATTAACTACAAAATTAAGATTAAAAACAATAAAACGCACAACTCTTGGAACAAGTTATGAAAAAGCCAGAAAAATAATTGATGATAAAAATATAAAAAGTAAAGAAAGTTATTATGAATTATGTGAAAGAGATAATAGATTATCAATTGAACCTGAACTAACATACAATGGTAAATTTACTAATTGGATTGAATATTTAAGTATTGAAAGAATATATTATGATTTAGAAACATGTAAAAATAAAGTATGTGAGTATTTATTATTGTATCCTATTATTAGAAATATATATTTGGATTTAGCGATGGTATGTTATGAATTATGTAAATTAGACACGATGTTTCCACCGAATGGATTATGGGTAGAATACTATAATGTTAAAGATTTGCGAGATATAATTACTATACCAAATAAGAAAAAGAAAATGGGTGTTATTTTGTAAATATTTGGTATTGTAATATTTAGAAATGTTTAAGGAAAAAATCCTTTTTTTTTATATTTTATTATTTAAAATTTATTTAAAGATAAAAGTAATTTATACTTAATATATAAAATGCCAACATATATATGCGAATTTTGCAAAAAAAAATTTACCCAAAAAATTGATTTTACCCGACACCAAAATAAGAAAGCGTCTTGTATAACATTAACTGAAATGCAACAAATTAGTCAAATAAAAGAAGTTAAAATGGATAATAAAACAACACTAATTAGTTTATTCAAAAGTTGTTTAAATATATTGAGAGATAATGAAGGTTTAACTGGTGAGAAAGCGTTAAGAAATTTGTCATTTTTATTAACATTAAAATTACTTGAACCCCATTTTGGAGGTGAAATAAATATTGATGATTATGAATATGATTTTAGTCAAATTGAAGATGAAATGATTGAAAAACATAAAAATAAATTATTAGAAATTGTTCGTTTTAGTAATCTATCAAATGAAAAAGAGGATAATATTCCTGTAAATATGAAATATTTATGGGATGATATTTTATCAAACCATCCTACTACAAAAAATATATTCTTGAAGGGTAAAGGGTTTGATATTCAACACAAAACAACCTATAAAAAATTAATTGATAAATTAAACTCACTTGACTTATCTCAAACCGAATATGATGTTTTGGGTAATGCATATGAGGAAGTTATTCAACATTTAGCAAAAGGTGGTGATTTGGGTCAGTTTTTCACACCACTACCAGTAAGAAATTTAATGATTAAATTAATTGACCCTCAAATATATCCTGATGGAAAAATAGATACTTGCGGAGACCCTACTATGGGAACAGGTGGTTTCTTGATTACTTATTTACAATACATTTTACAACAAGCAAATGCTAAAAAAATTAAACCTGATTGGGATTTTATCAAAACTGAAGGATTATATGGTAAAGAATTAGAACCTGATACATATCAACTTGCGGTTTCAAATATGTTAATTCAATCTGGACATATGTTTGAAAAATTGGACTGGGGCGATAGTATTCGTGTTCCTATCACAAGAAAATTTGATAATATTCTTGCTAATCCACCATTTGGAATTAAGGTATTTAATTATGATGAGTTTCAAAGTCCATTAAAAAGCGAATATGTTCCTATTAAGACAGATAATGCTGTTTCCTTGTTTATTCAAGCAATTATTTATATGTTGAAAATTAATGGAAAATGTGCTGTTGTATTACCTGACGGACAAGATTTATTTTCAAAAACAAATAAAACTCTTATTGTGGTCAGAGAATATCTTATGAAAACTTGTGATTTGAAAGAAATTATATATCTACCATCAGGTATATTTACATACACATCTATTAAAACTTGTGTATTTTACTTTGTGAAAAAGAGAGAAGGAACTGATGTTTTGGAAACTAAAATTAAAGTGTCTAAAACTCAAAAAGAAACGGGTAGAGTTTACAATTTTTCAAAAACACATCTAACAACCAAGGTCAAGTTTTATGATTACAACCCTTATGAAGATGTTAAAAATCTATTGGTTGAAGTTCCTATTGATAAAATTGTGAGTAATTCATATTCACTTAATTATGCTGAATATATGAAAGATGAAACTGAAGAAGAAAAATATGAAGAAGGTATTGTTGTAAAAACACTTGGTGAAGTTTGTAAGTTCCTAACTAAAAGTAAAAGAAATGCTAAATATGGAAATGACAAAGGTTTATATCCATTCTTTAAAAGTTCAATGAATACTAAATGTTATGTAGATGAACCTGATTATGAAGAAGAAAGTTTAATTATAGGTGATGGTGGAGAACCAAATATTAATTATGGAATAAAGTTTTCAACAAGCGACCATTGTTATATTCTTCAAAATAAAATAAAATTATTATTAAATCTTAAATATGCTTATTATTATTTGTATCATAATTTAGATATAATGACAAAATTATACACAGGCGTTGCTATTAAAAATATTTCAAAAACAAATATTGAAGGAATAAAAATCCCAATCCCATCACTTGAACGCCAACAAGAAATCGTAAAATATTTGGATTTCATATACGAAAAGGCAAACAAAACAAGTAATGAGAAAATTGCGGAATTAAAGCAGTTGAATGAGTTTTGTTTGAGTAATCAAAAAATATTTGGTGAGAATATGGTGAAAACACTTGGAGAAGTTTGTAAGTTTCTATCTAAAAGTAAAAGAAATGCTAAATATGGAAATGACAAAGGTTTATATCCATTCTTTAAAAGTTCAATGAATACTAAATGTTATGTAGATGAACCTGATTATGAAGAAGAAAGTTTAATTATAGGTGATGGTGGAGAACCAAATATTAATTATGGAATAAAGTTTTCAACAAGCGACCATTGTTATATTCTTCAAAATAAAATTATTATTAAATCTTAAATATGCTTATTATTATTTGTATCATAATTTAGATATAATGACAAAATTATACACCGGCGTTGCTATTAAAAATATTTCAAAAACAAATATTGAAGGAATAAAAATCCCAATCCCATCACTTGAACGCCAACAAGAAATCGTTGAGTATTGTGAATATAATGATACACTCATTAAACAATTAGAAACAGAAATTGAAAATAATAAAAAACAAGCACAAAAATTTATTACATGTATTGTAAAAGCACAAGTTCAAACAGAATAAGAACAAGAACAAGAACAAGAATAAGAACAAGAATAAGAACAAGAACAAGAACAAGAACAAGAATAAGAACAAGAATAAGAACAAGAACAAGAATAAGAACATGAAATAGTATCTGATGAAGAATAAGTTATTATTGAACCAAAACCAAAGGTTAAAAAGTTAAAAAACCTATTGTTAACGTATAAGAAAATAACGGGGTAGTTATTATCACATAATTTTAGAATAAAAATAAAAAAATTACAAATAAAAATATAATTTTAGAAAAAAATAATAAAATAAATAAATTTAAAATGAATATATTTATTTTATCATTAAATCCGTATTTATGTGCTATTTATCACAATGATAAACACGTTGTAAAAATGATATTGGAAACTGCACAAATGTTATGTGTTACACATTATTTATGTTCTAAAACTCCAAATGTAAATCTTTATAAACGTACAAAAGCATTTATAAATCATCCTTGTACAAAATGGATTAGAGAATCAACGGGTAATTATAGCTGGATTTATATTCTTTTTAGGCAATTATGTAAAGAATATACATATAGATATAATAAAATTCACGCATGTGATATACGTTTTATGAAAATATTTAATGAAATACCTGAGTTAATACCTGTTGGTAATATAACAAATTTTTCACAGGCAATGTTTGATGATGTAAAACATGTGAATCCAGTTATAGCATATAGAAATTATTATAAAAAATATAAAAAATATTTTTGTATTTGGTCAAAACGACCCATACCATACTGGTTTCGTGAAACAAATGATAAACCGAACACTAATGATAAACCGAACACTAATAATAAACCGAACACTAATGATAAACCGAACACTAATGATAAACCGAAAAAAAAATGATAAACCGAACACCAATGATAAACCGAATAATACCAATTAAGAACAATTAAAATTAAGAACAATTAAAATTAAGAACAATTAAAATTAAGAACAATTAAAATTGTTTACCAATTTGGTTAATTCTATATTGTAAAAGTTCGTTCCAACATTTATCACCATATTTTGGGCGTATAGCATATTCTTTTTGATTGTTTACATCATTTAAATCTTCCATTATTATTTTACCGTGTTTTTCAATTGTACCGTGAGCATATCCGCCATATTTAAAAATGATGTTTTTTATATCTTCTTTGTTTAATTTAAATATAAACAGTTCACCAAGATTTTTTATATTATCATAATCAATATAATATGATGTTAATATATATTCGCACTTATGGTTAATTCTTAACTGTACAAAATTAAATTTATTATTTTCTTTACCACCATTAGATGCTTTAATTTCAATGTTAATTTTATTATATTGTAAATCGCCATTACATAAAGACGCTTTATTTTTGGTCATATTATATTTAAATTTTATATATTTCTCTAATACTGGTCCGGTAAATTGACCAGATAAATTATTATATTTACAATACACGTGGGCGTCTTTTAATGATGATAGTTTCATTATGTTTTCTATATGATATTTGTTTGAACGAGAACTATTTAATAATAATTTTAATTTATTTTTTATATAATTATTAGAAGGCATTTACTAAAATATGTTTCTGGTTTTTAAGTAACTAATGTTTTTTTTAAGTAACTAATGTTTTTTTTTAAGTAACTAATGTTTTTTTTTAAGTAACTAATGTTTTTTTTTTTAAGTAACTTTTCAATATTTACAACATGGTACAGTAATAATCCGGGTAATGTAATAATTCGGGTAATGTAATAATCCGGGTACTATAATCAACTGGGTAATGTAATAATCCGGGTACTATAATCAACTGGCTAATGTAATTAATTTACATTGATATGCGGTTAATTAGTTTATAACCAACCATAAGTAATACAATACTGTTAACAACAAGAACAACAGCTGGGAAAGATTTACCTTTTTGTTTATCGTCGGTAACATTTGTTAAGGATAACACAAATGATAAACCCAAGACAACTACAAAAATGACAAGATTTAACCCGCCAAGAGCACTGAGTGCTTTAATACCAAAGGTTTGCAATAAAATTAACATAATTACAACCGAATTTACAATTAAAGTTGTAACTGGTAGAGCTTGATTAATTTGGTTCTCGTCTACGACATTATACATACTTAATGTAAACGAAAGCATAAGTAAAACTAAAAATAAGCACGAACTCGCATTTAATTGTGTAACACCAAACATTATTATTATTATATTAATTAATAATATTTTATTTTTTATTAAATTTAATTAAAATTATTTTGAAATTATTTACAATTTTTCACTTTATTTAAAGATACATAACAGTAATAGTTATACTAATAAATAATAATAATATTAAATATGTATTTAGAAATTTCAAATATCGCTGCCGCCCTCGGTAAAAATCCATATGAATCCCGTGAAAAAATGCTTTTAATTTCTTGGGCACGTCATTGTCCCCAAATTGTAATGAAGTACTTAATTGATAATAAATGTATTTTACCACTTGGTATTAACGAAGAAACATTTTCAGAATTACAAAAAGAAGTATATAAGGAAGCTTTACCAAAAGATTTTGATGTTAAAGATTTTCCACAAATTGAAAAAACTATAATTCAAGAATATAAAAGAAAACGTAATAATGAGCAAACAAAAGAAGAATTAGATAAACTACAAGAATATACAAAAGACCTTCTTAAAAAGAATAATGGTAATTTACAAGAAACTAAAATTATTGAAAAAGAACATTACATTAAAGGGAATGATAAAATGTATTACTATAATGTAATGCCGGATGCGTGTATAGGCGGTAAAAATGATGCCGTAATTGGTGATGTTTTAATTGAAATCAAAACTCGTATTAAAAGGGCGAATGTGCGTAGAAATGATTATGACCTTTATCAATTAGTTGGGTATTTAATTGCGACTGGTATTAAAAAGGGTAAAATTGTTCAGGTATACAATAAAGAAAAATTTGATAGTGACATTGCGGATGAAAAAGAATATGGACTTATTGATATTACGGAAGAATGTTGGAGAGAATTATCAGATGAAATTATTATTGGTCTAAAAGAATATTTTAATGAATTAAGTAGTTTAATTAATTCGTCAAAATTTAATTATCTATCTGGTGTTATTCCTAAAAGTGTTCGTCCAATTGCAAAAATTGACAATGAAATCGGATTTTGTGAAGAAAATATTAAGTTTAAAAATTTATTAAGATTTTTAAATAAATAAAAATAAAATAAAATAAAATAAAATAAAATAAAATAAAATAAAATAAAATAAAATAAAATAAAATAAAATAAAATAAAATAAAATAAAATAAAATAAAATAAAATAAAATAAAATAAAATAAAATAAAACTTTGTATGTTAAAATTTAATAATAAATAAATATCATATTTAAATAAATGACTAAAATTTGTTTAAATATGATAGTTAAAAATGAAAGCAAAATAATAATTAGATTATTGGATTCTGTTTTAACTATTATAGATAATTACTGTATATGTGATACGGGTTCAACTGATGATACAATAAATATTATAACGAAATATTTTGATGATAAAAACATATCTGGAAAAATTATTCACGAACCATTTTTAAATTTTTCATATAATAGAAATATTGCGTTAAAAGGGTGTTTGGGATTATCTGATTATATTTTATTATTAGATGCTGATATGTGTCTTGATATTAAAACTTTTGATAAAGAATCTTTAATTCATGATTATTATTATGTATTACAAGGTTCGGAAGATTTCAGTTATTCAAATATACGCATAGTAAAAAATAATGGTAAATTCAAATATGTTGGATATACTCACGAATATTTAGATGTAACGAATGTACCGAATGAAACGAATGTACCGAATGAAACGAATGAAACAATAGATAAAAATAGTTTATTTATAAATGATATTGGTGATGGTGGTTCAAAAGAAGATAAATTTAAAAGGGATATAATATTATTAGAAAAAAGTATAATAGAAGAACCACATAATCAACGTTCATATTTTTATTTAGCAAATAGTTATAAAAACGTGGAAAATTATGATGAAGCTATAAAAAATTATAATATTGTTTTAGAACTAAATGGGTGGAATCAAGAAAAATATTGTTCATGTTATTATTTAGGCGAAATATATTATAAATTTCATTTTATTGATAATTCAATGAAATATTGGTTTAAAACACTTGATTATGACAATGAAAGAATAGAAGGAATTATAAATATCGTGGAGCATTTTTACAATAAAGATTTACATATAATGGTAAATTTATTATATAATAAATTTAAAAATTATAACAAACATTTAAAAAATAATAAATTATTTTTATACAATTATAAGTATAAATACTTATTAGAATATTATAATAGTATATCAGCATTTTATACCCATGATTATGATTCAGGATATTTATGTTGTAAAATGTGTATTGAAAATAATGTTCATAAGGAGCAAACTTTAAAAAATATAAAGTTTTATAAAGAAATAATAGTGACAGAAGTACCTGTAATAAGTAATAAGTAATAATGAATATTGTTTAAAATCGTTTTCCGGTCATTAAGTCGCTACATGTAATTTCAAATAATAATAAATGTTCTTTACCGTGAAAATTATAAAGGTCAGAATCCGAACTATTATTATCTAATTTAGTAAATTTAGTAAATTTAATTGCGATGTCAAATATTTGTGCGACTGGTTGTGGAAATTCAACTATTTTACGATCAAAATCCGCACCTTTCATTGCTTTAAGTTGCCCAGGGTGTTTATTATAACTAACATTTTGTGTGCCGGAATTGCCAGTTAATTGTTTTACTTCATTGTTAATTGAATCATAATTCATAAATGTTCCAAGACCATTATTATTATCAGCAAGTGACCCAATAGTAGAATCTAATTTACCAGATGAAACATCTTGTAATACCGCTGGTTGTACCGTATCATAGATTAGACAAGCGAATACTCTATCTATATTGGTTGATGGTTGTGAATCAACTCTATCATTAATGCCAGATATGGTATTACCACCATATTTAGGTTTAAATGAAAGTACAATATATTCTGGATCTCCGAATAAATAATAATCATTTTGAGAGGAATATGTTAAAGCAGATGGAATTAATGTTGTAGTTTTGTTTGAATTTATATGTGTAATTTCAATGCTATTATTATGAGTACTTTTATATTGATTTTGTTTAGAAAATCCAAGAAGTCCCGAACTATTAACTAAATTGAATTCACCAGTAGCATTTAATATTTCCCATTGAACTAATTTAATATTATATGTTTGTACATCTATATCATTTGTTAACCCGTCCCAATATTTACCGCTTACATTTCCAACACTTAATGGTTTATCCAGTTCACAATATAATATATATTCATCTGACCCAGGTATTTGTTTATATTTTAAAATATTATAATTAAAATTACTATCTTTAAATCCGCCAATAGGTAAATTAGTTGATTTAAATATTAAACAATTTGACAAGTAAATTCTATTAAATTTACAACTATTAGTTTCAAAATTATTAATATCAGTACGTTTACCAGTATATGTATCAAGTGTTGGATACTGTGACATTAATCTTGCGGTAAATAATAATAATCTATCATTTTTATCAGTTGAAGTTGGTGCGGTAGAGTTTGATGTCCATGATGTTCTACTATAACAATGTGTTGCATCTTCTAATATAGAATAACTCATAGCATTTTCCACTTCACATAATAAATTACTTGGTACCCAAGATTGGTGTACATCATTGTTTTTATTATCTGTAAATTGTGGATTTCCTCCAATTACATATTGACCTTCTCTTAATTTCGCAGTATAATTAAATCCAATTACAATATTAAAATTTGTATAATCACCCAATGACGCACGTGGTGGTTTTGATTGTAAATATCCAGAACCAGGATTGATTATGTTATATGAATTTGGTATAATATTAGAGTTTATATCAATATCAACTTCAATAACTGCTTTTGTACCTGGCAAAGTTGGTTCATCTATATTTAATTTTACACCAGATTGTTTACCATATGGTTTACCTTTTATTTTAATATGTGAATTACCCACAGTACTTATTTTATATATAAAATCGCCTATACAATAGTCGATATGATTATTAGAATTATTTACGTTATATTCTGTGCGTGGTAACGTTGCGGCTTTTAATTCAATTGCGGTTACATTTCTATATCTATCTGGAATAGCCATTGTATAATTATTTGCTTCTGGGTAAAAATCATAGTTTCTTTGTCTTGAATCTATTGCGAATATATGTTTTGATATTGTTGGTTTGTCACTTGGGTGTGTAACTCTATTAAATGGGGCATTTTGGGCGGGATCATCATATTGACCATTATATGATATAGTTGGGTTATTATCATTGTTAACAAAGTTTTGCATGACTTATTAATATATATATAATTAATTATTATTTAATTTTAAATAAATTTACGATACTTAAAATTAAATAATAAATAATTATAATTAATAATTTATTATTTATTATTTATTATTTAATAAATGGAACACCAGGATTATAATAATGTTGTATTTAATAAAAAAGACAATATTTCCAATAAAAACAAAGAAGTTCAAACAAAAATTAGTCAATTGGTAACTAATAAAGAAGAAGTTAAAATTGAAGCAGATAAAAAATTAGGTAAATTATTATCACAGGCACGATTAGTCAAAGGATTTAACAAACAAAGTGATTTTGTAAATGAATTCAATAGTAAATCTAATTTAAAAATTTCTTTACAGATTTATACAAAGTGGGAAGCTAATAAAGAAATTCCTACAAATGAACAAATTGCGAAAATAGAAAAAGTTTTATGTATAAAATTACCCAGAAATAAAAAAATTCAAATTGAAAGTAACTGAAAGTAACTAAAAGTCCCAAAGTAACTTAAAGCCCCAAAGTAACGTGAAAATAACGATTTAAACATAACGTAGATATATAAACATAACTAAATATGGTTAATGAAAAAGAAAAAGAAAAAGAAAAAAGTAAAGTATTAGATTTTTCTGAATTATCATATAAATTGACTAATAAAATAGATAAAATAGATAAAAAAAATAACGGTATTTATTTTACACCACCAGAAACAATTAAGAATAATATTAAATATATAGAACCATTATTAGAAAATATTAAAGAAGTATTAGAACCTTCGTGTGGTTCTTGTGAATATATATTACAGCTTAAAGAAAAAAATTTAAATATTACAGGAATAGAATTTAATAAAATAATATATGATTCTATTAAATTTATAGAAAATGATAAAATTAAACTTTTAAATTATGATTATTTAAGTTATGATTTTAATAATAAGTTTGATTTAATTATTGGAAATCCGCCATTTTTTGTTATGAAAAAGGAAGAAGTAGATAATTATTATTATAATTATTTTGATGGTAGACCAAATATATTTATATTATTTATTATTAAATCATTACATTTATTAAATCCAAATGGTATTCTTAGTTTTATTTTACCGAAAAACTTTTTGAACTGTCTATATTACGAAAAAACTCGGAAATATATAAATGAAAATTATAATATATTAAATATAATTGAATGTAATGATAATTATATTGAAACTCAACAAGATACTATAATTATTATAATACAAAATAATAAATTAAATCATAATAACATTTTATATAGTATAAATATTTCAACATATACTATATTCGGAACAATTAATAGTATTTCAAAATTAAAGGAATTATATAATAATTCAACCACATTATTTAAATTAGGATTTGGTGTTACAGTTGGTACAATAGTATGGAATCAATGTAAAAAAGATTTAACTAATGATAAAGATAAAACCTTATTAATATATAGTACTGATATTAAAAATAATCAATTATCAATACAATCTTATAAAAATACCGATAAAAAAAACTATATAAATAAAGTAGGTTCAAAAGAACCATTATTAGTAATTAATAGAGGATATGGTATTGGTGTTTATAAATTCAATTATTGTATTATAAATGGTGAAAATGGCAATACTGAAAATGGCAATACTGAAAATAATTATTTAATTGAAAATCATCTTATTTGTATTAAATATACAAAATCAATAACGGATGAAAAATTAATAAAAATCTATAAAAATATTATTAAATCATTTGAAAATGAAAAAACTAAAAATTTCATTGAAATATATTTTGGTAATAATGCTATTAATACCACCGAACTATGTAAATTTCTTCCTATTTATAATGTTGAAAATATAAATTAATAAATTATACCATTTTCATTTAATTTTTGTAAAATGGCGGGTTTTAGTTTTGGTGGGTCAATAATATTTTCTACACATAGTAATTTTAATTCATTTACAGAAGGTATTTTACGGCTTATTTGAAAAGCAGGAAATTGAAGACCGCAACCATTTTTAAATCGGAGTTTAATTTGGAATTTTATCCCTGAGTCTGTTAAAGCAATATAATTAGTTGGTTCACGTTTTATAATTTCTTTTATTTTAAAATGTTTTGAATCTATTTTTTGTTGCGTAAAATTACCATCTTTATATAATATATATTCTTTACCATTTTGACTATCAAATAGATAATTAGATAATTCAACTATATTTATATTTGATAATTTTATAAATTTTTCAATGGCTTCTTTATCAATTTTTTTGCAGTGCTCTCGGAAATTTTTATTTTTATCATATAGAACCTTGAAAGGTTTCATGCACTCAACTTTGTTACTATGAATTTGTTTCAAATATTCTTCTTTTGAAGGTATTTCGTATTCACATTGTGATATAATTTTTGGTAAATAATTATCATAATACCATTCTTCAAAATTTTTGTCTAAATATTGAGACGGTTTAGAAGGAGATACAAATTGTGGACACTGATCAACATTATTAACATTAAATTTAAATTCAAGTTTAATTTTTTGATTTTTTTCATTTAATATAAAAAAATCAAAATGATTACCCCTACCCGCTTTAAGTTCGCATGTAATATTCTTTCCATATAAATCTTCTAAAAATATATTTAATTTATCTTTTAATTCTTTCCATCTCAATGAGCGTTTATAATAATCTTCATTAATTTTTTTATTAATTATTGCTACCATAATTTCTTCACGTTTTTTATTATACGGGTCATTATCACCAATTTTAGATTTATTAAAGAACTCAATATCATCGTATTTTATGGTATCTTCGATTTTTTTACTCATTTGTTTCTTTAAGTTGTGTTCTTTAAGTAGTATAACTTGTTTAATACTGTAATTATTTGTAATTATTTTCAGTAATTTAAGTAACTGAGTACAAAATATATTAAACTACTAAATGTTATCACTTTTTTAATTAAAGACCCATCTTGTGTAGAAATACCCAATATAGAAAAATCCATCCATTTATTTGTTGATAATTTATCTAATATTATCCAATCAATTGTGGTTGCGTTTTCTTCTTCTATACATAGTATAATTTTCAATAAATGTTTAACTTCGTTTGAATCTTTACATTTATTTTTGATTTTAGTAGTTGACCACCTGGTTAAAAATTTATTTATAAACGATGGACTTTGTATCAATTTAATTAATCTATTTCTTAATTCTGAATAATATATTACATTCCAAAAAAATATTAATTGTAAAAATAAATATAATAAAAATGTATGAATTAAATAATAATCGTGTTCTTCAAAAAATTTATAATTTGTGTTATTTAAATAATTTTCATTTAAATCATTTAAATCAGTTAAATATTGTTTATTTTTAATATACTTATGTCTTATAAATAATGATAATGAAATGCTACCAGTTATAGTTATGGTTGATAATAATTTATTATAAAACGCAATACTAATTTCAACTGAATGTCTTAAATTTGAGATATTCCTAATTAAATTACCCAAACAATGTGTATCTTCCATATCAAATTCATTAAGAATAATTTTGCTTATAAAATTTTTTATTTGGTTAACATGATTGCAAAAAATAATTGTAAATGCACTACTTGTTAATGCAAATAATGTTCTTGTATAAATCCATTCCAGTACTACTATAAATATAGCTAAATATTTATTTAAATAATTAATGTAGTAAAAATTATTATAAAAAGAATCAATATTTAATAAATTTATCATAATACTTATAAATACGCACAATAATATAATAATAACATATGATAAACAGTTATATTTACACGTATTATTATATAAATCAAAATGATTTGTACTAAAATAATATTTTGCCCATATATAATTAATTGGTACATTGACATTAATTAAAAAAGTTATAAAAGTTTCTTCCGTGTGTTTATCATTATTAAATAATTTATATAAAAGATAAACGGGTTGAATACATAAAAATATAAAAATTAAAAATGAGTATAAATTATACAGTAATAATTTAATTTTAGTTTTAGTTGTATTTTCTTTCACATTGAAAATATTCATATATAAATTTAAATTTGGACTATTTGAATCATTCTCCATAAATTCAATTAATTTTTTATTATTTTTAATTGGCATTAATAGTTCTTGGTTAATTTGTTTCTTTTGTAATATTTTTTCAAGAAAATTCACACTTTTATAATTCCATGAATAAATTCCTAAAAAAAATAAAAGATAATTATATAACATAATATGTACCCAGAAATTTTTATCGTATTTTTTATTTTATGTATAATTTATTATATTTTTATTTATGACCCAAGAATTGATTTTATAGCATCTGATGGTAAACCTTATAAAATTATTGATTCAAATAATAAAGAACTAAACACTAAAAAAGCAGAAATGTTAGCAAATTTAAATACAAAAGCACAAAAAATTGTTAAAAATTTACATGTAAATAAATTACCGACGGAAAAAATCGCAAATACCACTTATAATAGGTTTATAAATTGTGTAATAGGTGAAATATTAGAAAAAGACGGTGGTGGTTATACAATTAATAAAGGAACTAAAATGGGTATATGTTTAGTTACAAAAGGTAAATTAAATGATGAAAATGATGCTTTTTTTGTTATATTACACGAATTAGCACATGTAATGAGTAGTTCATATGGTCACGGTGTGGAGTTTAAACAAAATTTTAATTTTATTGTTAAACTCGCAGTTAAACTTGGATTATGGATAGAAAAAAATTATAATATAGACCCGGTAGATTATTGTGGTGTTAAAGTTACAACCAGTCCATGCACGACAGGTGAGTGTAAAGAGGATAATTTAGATTATTATTATAAAGAATCATTATTGTCGTATAAATAAAATAAATCATAAAAAATCATAAAAAATCATAAAAAATCATTATTGTCGTAAAAAAATCATTATTGTCGTAAAAATAAATTATAAAAATTAAAATTTAATTTAAAATTATAAAAATTAAATTTTAATTTAAAATAAATTATATATATATATATCATTAATGGAAAGACACAAAATTGGTTACTATATTTCAAAGGGTAAATGTTTAAATGCTTACGCCAAAAAAAAATTAAATAAACGCACTAAAAGAGTACAAATTAAAAAAGTTAATTCAAAGGGTAAATTAATTAAAAAAGGTACTAAAATATATAAAAAAAAATCAGACTGTTTAAAAAAAATAAAAAAGACAAAAGCTAAAAAGACAAAAGCTAAAAGTACAAAAGCTAAAAAACAGCCAAAAAGAAAAGTAAGAAAGGAAAGAAATTCTCGTTTCGGTGAAGTATGTGCGTATTCAGTTCCATATTTTGGAAGTATGGTTCCGTCTGTATCTAAATTTACATCTGGAACACCCAATACTGGGCGTTCCAGTATAGCGTGGGCATGGCCAACACCACCGTCTGCGTTAGGGTTAGATAAACAACAAGGGGGTTGGTTAAAAGCGAGAAATATTAATTAAATTTAAAAATTATTTTCTATAATTTTATGTTGTTCTTTCGTGAGTGAATTTGGATAAATTATTTTAAATTTTATATATAAATTACCATATGTACCAGTTTTAATATCATACATACCTTCATGTTCAATTAATCTAATCGTATTCGGTTTTATAATATCATCAGAACTAATCGTTAATAGTCTTGAATCAAGATGATGAAATCCTTTTATAAAACCAATTAGTGATTCTTTAAATGTAATATCCATAGACGCATGTAAGTCATTATTTTTAAGTTTAAATTTAGGATGTTTTTGTAAATTAAATGATAATATTAAATCGCCATTATCACCATTAAATAAAGGTAATCCTTTATCTAATATTAATTTTTTTTCATTATAATTAAATCCCCTTTCAATCTCAAATTCAATTGTTCCAGTATTTGGTAAATATAAATTTAAATAACCCTGACCATTACATTTATTACAATAATCAATACTTTGTATTTCCATTGGTCCTAATTGTTGCATTACTTGAATTTTACCTTTACCTTTACAAAAAAAGCATTTCTCATAATTATTATTAATAATTTGTGTATCATACGTTAAAATATATGTATTGCCTAAAAATATATCTTCAAGAGTTATATTAACCAATTTTAATATATCTTTACCCTTTGGTAAAGTTGCTTCATTTTGTTTAAACATTGATTTTAATAAATTATGTAATCCAGTTTCTCTATTTGATTCATTTTCAAACAAACTTCCGCCGTGTCCCATTCCACCGAGTCCCATTCCACCGAGTCCCATTTCACTGAAAAAATTATTAAATATTTCATTAATATCTATATTCGTATCATTTGTAGATTCTGGGTGTAATATTTTTTGATAAGCTTCTGTAATTTGTCTAAATTTATCACTTGCTTCTGGCGAAGAATTTTTATCAGGATGCCATTTAATAGCTAATTTTTTATACGCTTTTTTAACTTCTTCTTCTGTCGCATTCGGATGTATTCCTAATATTTCATAATTATTCATTTATTAAATTATATTAATTATGTTAATACAAATATAGTTTAACTGTTTAAATAAACTTATAATTATAGTTCAATTAATTGATTTAAAATAATTCTATAATTAGAATAATTATAAATAATTACAATGGTAAATTTAATAATAGGTGGAGGTAGTATAAAAGGGATTGCGTACACAGGTGCATTAGAATATTTATATAAAAATAATTTACTAAATAATTTAGATAAATTTTACGGTTCATCAGTCGGTTCAATTATTGGTGTTTTATATTGTACCGGTTATAAACCATTTGAAATTTTACAGATATTATTAAATTTAAACTTTGAAAAATTATGGGATTTTAACTTCAATAACATTGAAAAAAAATATTCATTTATTTCCGATATATTATTCATTAAAATTAAAGAAATTTATTCTAAAAAAGAAGATTGTAAAATAACATTTAAAGAATTTTATGAAAAGTACAATATAGATTTAAATATTTACGCAACATCATTAAAATCCAGGAAAAATACCTGTTTTAATAAAGATACTTATCCAAATATTGAAATATTGACGGCAGTTCAAGCGTCATCATGTATTCCATTTATATTCCCGCCCGTTATAATTAATGGTGAATATTATATAGATGGATGTATAAAATGTATTGATGGTGTATGCTCAACTATAATTAATAATAATATAAATTCTGTTAATTATATTATAAAGGGAAATTATAAAAGTACCGAAATAAATTCATTTATGGATTATTTTTCAGAAGTATTAAATTGTACATTACAGAATGATGATGAAATTGATAATGAATATACAATTAATATTTTATTAAGTGATAACTATAAACATAAATATAATTTTAATGATATTGATTATAATTTCAAACTACAATTATATCATCAAGGACTTTTACAAGCTAAAAATAAAATTCAACCATTAATTAATAAGAAAGAAACCGAACCAGAAAAAGAACCGGAAAAAGAACCGGAAAAAGAACCGGAAACAGAACCGGAAACAGAAGAACCGGAAAAAGAAACGGAAACAGAACCAGAAAAAGAAAAAGAAACAGAAGAACCAGAAAAAGAACCAGAAAAAGAACCGGAAAAAGAAAAAGAAACAGAAGAACCAGAAAAAGAAAAAGAAAAAGAAGAACTGGAAAAGAACCTTAAAATTTTTATTCCCTTATGAGAAGTTCAAATACATAACGCATCAGTTCAACCGTTACTACTGTACATCTAATCATTTATTAAATGGTTTTTTTTTCTTTTTACTTTATATATATGGCATCATCACGTAATTTAGACTCACGATACTTTGACAAACTCGTTGTTAATCGCCTTGAAGCACTCGCTATTAAATCTACAAGTACTTCTGATTCTTCAGGTCCTGTCGGTCCTGTCGGTCCTGTCGGTCCTTCTTTCCTTTTCTCTCTTCTTTTAAAAGACGCTACATTTATACCTACTAATAACGGTGGTACTCTCACATTTGATTTACCCTTACATTCCAATGATAATGTTATTATGTTCTCCGATCGTCCTTTCAGGCAAACTTCCCTTATTTCATTTAATGAATTCATTTCTGCTTTCACCACTGACAATTCTAATAATTCCTTTGAAAAAGACCCACCTAACGCCGTTCTTGTACATTCAGAAGAACAAAGAACTTATATCGTTAGATATTCAAGTAAAGATTCAAGTACTGATTTAAGTACTGATTTAAGTACTGATTCAAAGACAGTAACGTTTAATTTAGAGTTATTGCCAGGTGAAAATAATGGGTCTGTGGGTGTAATATCGGGTAGAATGAATTTGTTTGTTGATCCTCATAAACACATAACACTGGGACAATTCAGGAAATTTAAAAAATCCTCACCACATTGAATGAGTTATCTATAATAATTTAATCTATTATGTAAGAATTGTAATTGGTTTGCTTCTTTAATAGTTTTTTTAACTTGTTTTTCTCTTTTTATTTCATCTTTATCATATAAAAGTTTAATAGAATTTTTAGATTCAACGGCGTGTCCATATGATGATTTAATTTTATTTTTAATAGTAGGACTTAAACATAATGGTACTACTTGTTTTGAAGAATAATTTTGATTATATTCTTTATAATCAAAATATTTAATATCATATTGGCATTCTTTTGGTGAAATACTATTAATAATTTTTTTAAAACTTAATGATACATCAATTTTAAAAGAATAATAATCATTTTCACGATTGTATTCTCTAATAATACAATATTTAATATTATATTCATCACATAGTTGAATTACTAATGACGGTGGTGTTAAATATTCGATATTATTAGAAAAGATTATCCATAATTCGCATAATTTTAACATATTTAAAATTGTATTACATAAATTATCGGAATAATGTCTAATAAGTTGTATATTATATTTATTAGAACAATTATTAAAAATTTCTAATGTTTTACCATAAATTGCATGAATTTTAAATTTTTCAGGGCATATTTTTTTAAATTTTTTATCTATTAAAATAAAATTATCCCACGTTGTATCACATACGATACCTATATTTAACATATGTAAAAGGTATATATATATATATATAGTATTAATGTTTAAATTGTTTAATGTTTAAATTGTTTAAATAATATATTTTTTGTTAAAAAAATTAAAAATAAATTATAATTAATAATATATATATATATATATAAAAATGGATTATACGAGTAACTTAAATTTAAAAGGTAACAGTTCAATGAATAAAGAAACTATTATTAATATTATATGTGGAATTTTATTAATTGGTTTAATAATTGTATTAATGATTTGTATATTAAAAGGTAATGATAAATTTTCAAATCAAAACCCCAATCAAAATAATGAATCAGATAAAGACGACGATGTTTATATATTTATAGATAATCCAAATTGTGGATATTCAAAAAAGATGAAAAAAATTCTGGAAGAAAATAATATGAAAATTGGTAATAAACGTGTTGTAACTATGGATATTAACGGTAACGGTTCTGAATTAGCTAAAAAACATAAAATAACGGGAACTCCTGGTTTTATTTGTCCAAGAACTGGGTTAACCATGATGGGATTAATCCAAGACCTTAAAAAACTGGAAAATACCCTTGAAGGTAATAATGGTAATGGTAATGGTAATGGTAATGGTAATGGTAATAATGGTAACACTATAAAGGTTGTTGGGAGGGATGGTTGCCCATTTTGTACAAAATTATATAAATTTTTAGAAGAAAATAATATAGTATATGATAAAGTAGAGTCGGATTCACCAGAAGGTAAACATTTAATGGAACAAACAAAATCAACAGGTGTACCATTATCCTTAACAATGAAAAATAATCAAATATTAAAACATAAGGTCGGATTTCATACTGATAAAAGTTTTTATTCTGTCTAAAAAAAATAATAGTAAATTATAATATTGTTTATTATAATAATACATAAACTCATCATATGTATAATAATAATAAAATAATAGCAATTGGGGATATTCACGGGGATTATTATATTTTCATTGAATTATTAAAATTGGCGAAAGTTATTGATTCTAACTTAAACTGGATAGGTAAAGATACATATGTCATACAATTAGGAGACACATTAGATGGTAAACGACCGAATATAGTATTAAATGCTGAATATTTAAATACCCCAGGTGAAATAGAAATTATTAAATTAATTTTATCATTAGATAAAAAGGCGTATAAACACGGTGGTCGTGTTATATCAATTCTTGGTAATCACGAACTATATCCGCATTATTATTATAACGATGAAACTTTTAATCAACAATATGTAAAAAAAGTAGATTTAGATAATTATAAAAAATTATATAATACCACCCGATTTAATTATTTTAAACCAGGAAAGGGTGAAGGGGCTAAATTATTAGGTAAAACAAGACCGTTGATATTACAATTAGGTCAATTTATATTTACTCATGGTTCATTAAATGAAAATTTTTTAAAATTGTGTATAAAACATAAATTAAATAAATCGGAAAAAAATGTTGTTAATATAACTAAAATAAATAAATTAATGTCAGACTGGTTAACTGGTAAATCTACAACAATACCATTTTTTATAACCAGTGGTGAAGATATAAATCCATTATTTAATAGAGATTTAACTGATCCAAAAAAATTAAATAAAACTCAATGTAAGAATTTAGTTGACAATATTTTTAAATATTTTGAAAATGGTAAGTATGTAGTTATGGGTCATTCAACACATAGAAATATAAATACATTATGTAATAATACTGTATATAGAACCGATATAGCAATATCACGGGCATTTGGTGAAACACTTGAAAAAAATATGAAAAGATTACAAGTACTTGAAATTAAACAACAAAATAATTGTATAAAAACCAATATAATTACACCAAATGGTAAAATTAAAATCATTTAATTAAAAAAATTAAAATTTAAAAATAATTAAAATTTAAAATTTAAAACTGTATGGAAAATACTAAATCAAGAAAAAATAAAGAAGAACCAATAAATGAACCAATAAGTATAAATAGCACAGAAGAAACAATAAAAGAACCCAAAGAAGAACCCAAAGAAGAACCCAAAGAAGAACCCAAAAAAGAACCCAAAGAAGAACCCAAAAAAGAACCCAAAGAAGAACCATCATTAGAATCATTAATTTTAAATTTAAAAATTATATCCAAACTTAAATCTGGATACAAATTATCATTAAAATGTAATGAAGTGTATATTGACCATAGTTATTTACAAAGTATATATAGATTATTTAGTGATAATTCGAGGGAATCAACAATATCTTTTTTAGAAAATTTAGATTTAAATATTTCTAAAAAGATTGAAAATTTAATAAATGACAAACATTATAATATGTTTTTAGATTCAAAGGAGAATATTTTATTAAATTTAAGTAATTATCTTAATTTATCATTAATTGGTCTTACTAATTTAAAGAATACATATACAGATGATGAATATACTATATCTAAAATTGAAATGATTGTACATAATTTTGAACTTAAAATAAAAAAAATAAAAATAGTACTAAAAATAAATTAAAATTACTAAAAATAAATTAAAATTACTAAAAATAAATTAAAATTACTAAAAATAAATTAAAATTACTAAAATTACTAAAAGTACTAAAAATAAATTAAATAAATTAAAAAAAATCTAAAAAATAACAATTAATTCTTTCCGAAGACTCCGACCTTGGTAATTTAATTTTATTAGTTTCATTTATATGTGTACTATTGATAAGTACATTTAGTGTTTTAATATTATCGTGTAATTTTTTACGTTTAAGATTAGGTATAATATATTTTAATTTTTTTGGTGATGGTTCTAAATTATTACCATTATACATATTTTTTCTTTTAGATGTTGTGCGTAACATTATTATTTACAATTATTTAATTTATTTAAGTAATTGTAAATAATTCAGTAAAATAATAATTCAGTAAAATAATTCAGTAAAATAATTCAGTAAAATAATTCAGTAAAATAATTCAGTAAAATAATTTTCAAAGAACATTTTCAAAGATTTAAAGATATACAGTATATATATAATATAGAAATAATAATGGAGCAATATTATCGTAATAAAGTAAAATTGCCGAAAAATGAAACATTAAAATTTCAAGTAATATCGTGGGAGAAGTTCGACAAAGAAATAAATGATGATGAATATGAATTAGACTATAAAATTTATGCGTTTGGTGTTACGGATAAAAATCATAGCATATGTGTTGAAATTAATGATTTCACCCCTTATTTCTTTGTTAAAATACCGGACGACCAACAGAATAAATGGAGTGATTTTAAAACCGACGAAGTTAAAAAGTATATTAAAAATAAATTATATAAATTTAGAGATTCGTTGTTAAAAGTATCAGTCGTTGAGAAAAAAGATATAGATGGTTTCACAAATGATGAAAATTTCAAGTTTTTAAAAATCATTGTTAAAAACGAAAAAGTTTTTACTAAATGTAAATATATTCTTTGTCCGGGTAAAGGGCGTGCTAAACCGGTAATTACCAATATATCACCACGCGATATAGATTTTAAACTTTATGAAGCCAATATTGAACCATTTATTCGGTTTTGTCATATTCAAAATATTAAGCTTAGTGGTTGGTGTGAGATTGAAGGAAAAAATTATTTAGAAGAAGATAATTCAAGGTGTCAAATTGATATTTCATGTAAATGGAAAAATGTAAACCCGATGGATATAACCGCACCTGCGAAAATTTATATTTTAAGTTTTGACATTGAGTCTTATTCTGACCGTGGATTTCAGGCACAAAAAAATATTTTCCCAGACCCAGATATTGAAGAAGATATTGTTACACAAATAGGTAATACATTACATATTTATGGTACAAATATTAAGACAGAGTATTGTTTTACGATAAATAGTAAAACTGATAACTATGTAGAAGAGCAAGAAAATATAGTAACCTTAGTATGTAATACGGAAAAAGAACTTTTACAACAATGGATTAAATTCCTGCGTAAATTAGACCCTGATATTATTACTGGTTATAATATAAATGGTTTTGATTGGAATTATATATATAAAAGGTGTAAATTACACGATATTGATTTAGAACTACAATATTTAACGAGGTTACATGATTATCCTGCGAAATTTGTGGAAGAAAGATTAATGAGTGTTCAAGCGGGTGAAAATATATTTAAATATGTTAAAGCACCGGGTCTTTTAAATAGTGATTTATATACAATTATTAAACGTGAGAAAAAACTAACGAGTTATAAATTGGATTCCGTAGCAAATGAATATATAGGAGATCAGAAAGACCCTATTACACCATTAGATTTATTTAATATGTCACAGGGTACGGCGAAAGAGATTGCTATAATTGTTCATTATTGTATTAAGGATTGTACATTAGTTATAGATTTAATACTTAAACTATGTATTATTACAAATAATATTGCGATGGCGAATGTAACGTGGGTGCCGATTTCATATATTGAATCCAAGGGGCAACAAATTAAAGTACATAGTCAACTTTTATATGAAGCACGTTTAAATAATTATTTAGTTCCAACCATTCCGTATAAAGATGCTTCTGAATTAGAAAATGATGAAAAGTTCACGGGTGCTACGGTACAAGAAGCTGACCCGGGTGCTCATTTTGAGCAAATATCTGGATTAGACTTTGCCAGTTTATATCCATCAATTATGATTGCTAATAATTATTCATATGAAACTATTGTAAAAAATAAAAAATATGATAATATTGAAGATATTGATTATAAAGATATTATCTGGACAGAAGATAAAGATACACCACAAGAACGGGTTGAATGTGTAAGATTTGTTCAAAATAAAAAAGGTATTTTACCAATAATGTTAGAAAAGTTATGGACAGAACGTAAATCTATTAAAAAAGAAATGAAAACTGTAAAGACGCAATTAAAAGAAGCTGTTACCGAAGAAGAAAAAACTACATTAAGTATGAAATATGATGTATTAGATGGGTTTCAATTAGCAATGAAAGTATCAATGAATAGTATTTATGGATTTACGGGGGCAAATCTTGGAAGACTACCAGAGAAGCGTATTGCGGCCGCAACAACAGCAGAAGGACGTAGAATGATTCAAGCGTGTAAAGAATATGTAGAAGCGGAGTATGATTGTAAAGTTGTATATGGAGATACAGATTCTATATATGTAAAATTCTTTACTAAATATACGGGTCAAGAACATATGAATGAAGTATTTAGACTTTCGGAGGTAGCGTCAGAAGGGTGTTCAAAATTGTTTAAGAAACCGGTAGAAATGGAGTTTGAAAAAGTAATGTGGCCATTTATTTTATTCTCTAAGAAAAGATATGCGTGTGTTGTATGGACTAATGAACATAAGCACGATTATATTGATTATAAAGGTATTCAAGTAGTGCGTAGAGATAATTGTCCATATGTAAAAGAAAAATCAATAGAAATATTTGAGAAAATACTTTTAGATAGAGATATACCTGCGTCAATAGAGTTAGGTAGAAAATTCTCGCAGAATTTGTTAGACGGTAAAGTTCAAATAAAAGACTTGGTGATTAGCAAATCGTTAAAAGGTTATGGTTCATATGAATTTGATAAACAGGTTATATGTAAAGAATGTGGTAAAAGGTGGTATTCGGATGAAACCGGAAAAAAGGTTTATAAGATTCCAATGAAAGAAACTAAAACATTAGAAGAAAATATTAGAGAATTTATTAAAACGCAAAGATATTGTTTTACGTGTAAAAAAGAAACAGAATTTACAACGAACCATGCAAACATTCCACACGTAGCTTTATCAAGAAAAATGCAAGTACGTGACCAGTATAACTGTCCACAAGTTGGTGAAAGAGTACCATATGTATTTAAAAAAATGAGTAATCAAAAAGCGTTACAATTTGAACGTGTAGAAGACCCGCAGTATTTAATTCAAAATTGTATACCGATTGATTTTGAGTATTATTTTGAACATCAGTTTAAATCAGCGATAGAAACAATATTTTATCCTATTTTAAAAGAAGAACTGGATGAAAAATTGTTTAAGGGTATTGTACCGGAAAAACCACCAAAACGAACAAGAAAAGCAATTAAATAAAGTATTTTTCTGGTCGGTTGAAAGTAAATTAAAAAAACTGCTGGCATCTAAGGATGATATTAGTTGTGTGTTAAGAATATAATTGTAAAAAACTTCAATATTTTTTTTTTGTCATAACATTAATTAATGAACTTTTCTGAACTTGTGAAAGTGAAGTATAAAATGTATACGCACCAGCTAAGTTATTATTATTTACAAGCATATTTAATCAGGGTTGATGGTAGCATATGAACTTCGCTGACCGGTTGTAAGTGAAGCATTAAATGTATTCGCATCAGGAGCGTAATAATTATCCAGACCATAAGGGTTACCACGAATATAACTAATAAAACCAACAATATTAGTTAGTATCATATTGGTGGTATCCAATGAACTTTTCTGAACGGCTGTAAGTAAAGTATAAAATTTATACTCGGCAGCATAGTTCCTATTATTTACAAATAGTACTAAAAAACCATTGATATTAAGTTGGTTCATACCGGTGGTAGTAAATGAAGTTTGTTGTACTGGTGGAAGTGAATTATAAAATGTATTCGCTTCAGCATATTTACTATTATTTATAAGAGATGTAAATAAAGCATTAACAGTAGTTGGTGACATTTTTCCAATCAATGAAGTTTTTTGTAAGTTTGTAATTGAATTATAAAAAGTAGAAATAGTTGATGGTGACACACTGTTAACCAATGAACTTTGTTGTGTTGAGTCAAGTTTATTATAAAAATTATACGCAGCAGTAAACATTAATGTATTTACAAGATTTGTAAATTTTACGTTATTGGAAACACCAGTAATAACACCAGTAATAACACCAGTAACCAGGGAAACACCAGTAAGATCGCCAAAAAATGACCAGACTTTATTCCAGGAGTTATCAACAAACAAATTCATTCTACCCGATATTACTTCCAACGACACATTCGTTTCACCTGCCAATAACTCTAAATTAAACGTAACTGTGGTTGAATCTAAATCAGTGGTTAAATCTTTACTTGAATATCTGACAATATAAGTTCTTTGTTCTTCTGAATGTGTAAGAACGGCGTTAGGTGGGTCTTTTTCAAAGGAATTATTAGAATTATCAGAGGTGAAAGCAGAAATGAATTCATTAAATGAAATAAAGGAAGTTTGTCTAAACGGACGATCGGAGAGAGTCTAAAATGCGAGAGGAGGCCATAAGTTTTTTTTATATAAAGTAAAAAGAAAATAAAAATAAATTTAAATTTTAATTACAAATGTTGTGTGAGATATATTATTCAGTGGCCAACGTGCATCCACCCGTTGCAATACAAATTCCAGCAATTATAGTGTTTTCACTAACAGCAGCTTCACCAAATATCAAAAATGTTACTATATCGTTTATAAGAGTCTGCGTACCGACAGATATTTTAATGTTAAATGGAGAATTCATTAACGTGTTGTAAACACCAGTAGTTAAGCTTGACACAAAAGTGCTTTCAATATTATTCAAAATAAATTCAGCAACTCCTTCTGCTATTTCATTTGCTATTTCTAATGCTATTTCTTCAGGGTCAAAATCTTTTAATAATTCTATTATAAACATAGCAGCACCAATCGCGACTTCACACCACCAGCATCCACTGAATAATGCAGCCGCTTCATTTGTATTACAATGTATTGTTATAGTTGCATTTGTATGATGTATATCTTGAAAATTAAGATACTCATTTACAGTACTATTTGTATGTGGTTTTGAATGACTTGAACTTTTGGGTTTTGACGTAACAATAGGTGATCTTATATCAAATATAAACTTATGATCATCAAAATCATAGTCCATATCAGATATAATGTATGATTTTTTTTCTATACTATTATTACTATTATCTTTGTAGTCAACAATGATATATAATCTTTCATTATGATCTTTATTACGTGAATTATATATGATTCCATGTTTATAATTATATACCATATTTGCAAAATGTGTATAATCATTCCTTTTACCTCCTTCACGCTGTCCTAATGCATTAGTATCATTAGTATAGTTATGCTTATCAAATGTTTCAAAATGTACATGATTAGAACTAACATCGTCATTAACAGTCATACTTAATTTTTTATGTTTTTTGTCATATGTTACATCAGTACCTTCAAATGTTAATACAACACTTCTCAAATATGCAGGGTTTTTATGTGTCTGCGAATGATAATATTCCATTAAACTTTTCAATGTAATTTTTTCCCCGTTATCTAATACATAAATTTTATTAATAAACTCCGGATCACTAATATCCAACTTTTTAAGTTTCTCAATATTAATTTCAACATTTTTTTCAACATTTTTAAGTTTCTCAATATTAATTTCAACATTTTTTTCAACATTTTTAAGTTTCTCAGTATTAATTTCAACATTATTTTCAACATTTTTTAGTTTCTCAGTATTAATTTCAACATTTTTTAGTTTCTCGGTATTAATTTTCAACATTTTTTAGTTTCTCGGTATTAATTTCAACATTTTTTTCAACATTTTTAAGTTTCTCAATATTAATTTCAACATTTTTTTCAACATTTTTAAGTTTCTCGGTATTAATTTCAACATTATTTTCAACATTTTTAAGTTTCTCAGTATTAATTTCAACATTATTTTCAACATTTTTAAGTTTTTCAGTATTAATTTCAACATTTTTAAGTTTCTCAGTATTAATTTCAACATTATTTTCAACATTTTTAAGTTTCTCAGTATTAATTTCATTAGCGGAGAGTTTGTCAAAATAACGAGAGTCTAAAATGCGTGAGGAGGCCATAAGATTAGTTTATATAAAGTACAAAGAAATAAAAAGTAAAAAAATAAAGATTAATCATCAGAATTATTATTAATATTATCTATACTTGTATTAATATTATTAATAATTTTTGTGTATAAATACTGAATTTTGTTGAATTCCCATAAAGTTTTTTCCTGCGTATTATTGAAAATTATCCTTTGACAAAGGGTTTA
>Ga0222673_1000019_pt1 | contig 107757 bp, 89 predicted proteins | sample AntAcemetagen801_FD_179845 | JGI IMG/M metagenome (GOLD analysis project Ga0222673, IMG submission 179845) | Saline water microbial communities from Ace Lake, Antarctica - #801 | ecosystem: Environmental > Aquatic > Non-marine Saline and Alkaline > Saline | place: Antarctica: Ace Lake...
AGAAATGTGTACTTTTATTCATAGCGGTTATTTACGTTTGTGGAAAAACATAAAATAACCAAAAGGGGAGAACTCGAAAGGGAACTCCCCTTCTTTTTTTTATCTTTTACCGGACACTACTGATTAAAGATAAAAACGCTTACTTATTTTATTGTATTTGCTTAAAAATCAGTTGCTTTCACCCGTTTGAGAATTTTTATTACTCTACTTTATTATACTCATTCGAAGAGACTTAGTAAATCCATTTGTAGTAAGCCTGTAAAGATAGATTCCACTCGCTAAATCCGATAGATCTACTGTTACACGATGACGTCCTGCATGAACATGTTTATCAACAGGTGTATGGACGTGCTGACCGGTAATTGTAAAGAGATCAATTCTTACATGCTGACTTACCGGTACATCATAGCGAATAGTACTTATCGGATAGAATGGATTGGGATAGTTTTGAAATAATCGAAACTCTGTGGATTTACCCGGAGCACTGCCTAGCAGTGGCTGTGATGAAACCCGTATTTCAGATATATTGAGTTCTGATCTTTGCCCAGATCTAACACATAAATGGATGAAATATTTAGCATGGAACGCTGACTATTTTCTTCATCTAACTGTTCTCCGGTGTAGTAATAACGCCATAAGATTTCTACTATACTAAACAGGAGGCCGCCAACTACCAGAAACAGGAACCCAAACGTATGCTCCGCTCTTTTTGAAATAACCATTTCATCTCTTCTCTGCTTTCAATCTTCCGTTCTATGAATATAGGATTGATATCTCAACCTGAAAACCACTATTTTGTATCACATCAGTATTACAGTTTAAAGGTGCATTACTCATCAAATTACTTGAGTTATTATCCTAAAGGTATAATGTTCCTAAACACGTATTCAGAACTTTTTTACTGAATTAAGGTTAGAATTATAATTACAATCAATCTGAAACGTATCTTAGTACTACTGCCAGTTAACTTTTTTCATATTACATTGGTAAATGGCTAAATCCTTTTTGCTGCTTTTATTAACCCTTTTTTTATGGTGCCCAAATGGTCATGCCCAGGACACCGATAGTGTGGATGCAAGTTTGACCCGGGCACTTGAATTTTTCATTGATGGCATCAATGACTTTGAGAATCAGGATTATGAACAAGCTCTCGATAAATTGATTGCAGCACATCTGCTATTTTCTGATGATGCAGGTATTAATTACGCATTGTCTGATGTCTATCTTGAAACCGGAGATTTAGTAAATGCTGCTTATTACGGACAGATGGCCACCGAATTGGAACCCGAAAATAAGTGGTATTTACTCCATCTTACTGATGTATACAGGCTTTCCGGCAGAAATGAAATGGCCGTTGAAACCTTGCAGAATGTCCTGATCAAATATCCCGATGATCAAGTTGTTCTTTATACACTCTCGGAAAGTTATCTGGAGTTTGGGGAACTCGAAAAATCGAATGACGTGTTGGATAAACTTATAACCCTTACCGGGGGGTCTTTTGAGTTACATCTTAGAAAGTTTCAAACTTACAATGCATTGGATCAGAAAGAAAATGCACTCTCAGAGCTGGAAAAAATTCGAGCCCTCAATCCCGGCAATCTAACCACTCTTCATACCATTAGTCAGTATTACATCGAACTGGACGATATGGAGGCAGCTGAATCTACGCTAATGGATGCCAGGGATCGAAATCCGGGAGATCCGACAACCCTTCTGCTGCTGGCAGAAATCTATTCTGAAAACCGCGAATGGGAAAAACTGGGAAATACATTTATCGAGATGATCCAAGACCCAATGATCAATCCTGAACAAAAAATGGAATTGGCCCGGTTTGTTTTTGCACAAAACCAACGATTTCCTGATGAGCCGATCTTACAAAATCAATCTGAGAAGATCATCATTGCCCTAGGTGAAAATGAGCCTGAATTTGGACCCGCACAATTGCTTGCGGCAGAATATCATCTTCAAATGAATGATTTTGATACGGCACTGGAAATTTTGGAGCATATAAATAGCACCCTTCCTGAGCTTTCTGAAGCATGGGGACAGAGAGTGCAACTGCTCTTTTCTCTCAACAGATATGAAGAAGTGATCTCCTTATCCGAATCTGCGAACCGAAATTCACCTGATAACTCATTTATCCAATTTTTTAGCGGCGCCTCTTATATGCTGAATAATCAATACATAGAGGCTGAACAATGGCTTCAGGAAGCGACCATTTCACCATCACAAAGAGCATTTCGATCCGTAATATACAGCACCTTGGCAGATGTAAAACATGAACTGGAAAAATGGACTGAAAGCGTTGATGCATTTCAGAATGCTTTAAGATTAGATCGAAATAACCACAATGCCCTCAATAATTACGCTTATTACCTCTCTTTGCGTAACGAAAATCTGGATGAGGCATTGGAAATGTCTGAACGCGCAGTTGAAATAGAACCTGAAAATGCATCTTATTTGGATACATTGGGCTGGATATACTTTAAAAAAGATGACCTTGATCTCGCACTTGAATACATTCAAAAAGCCGTAGATACCGGAGACGCAAGTGCTGAAGTTTATGAACATCTGGGTGATGTTTATTCAGCAATGGGTGATGAAACCAAGGCCAGAGAGTGGTGGGATAAAGCATTTGAACTGGACCCCGAAAGAACACATTTGATTGACTAATATTGAAGAATTCAAAAATAAATAACTCCTTTTTACTCTCCATAATTGGCCTGTTCCTGCTTTCTGCTTGCAGCACTACAGAACTAGCTACCGGTATCGAAGACCTGGAATTCGCTGATATCACATCAGAAGAATTAACAGATTTAATCCCCAATTACAACAGCGATTTATTCACGGTAAGCGGTAGTGGCCGGGCTATTGTCAGTGAACCCGGAAACAGTGAACGAGTAACGATCCGGTTTCAGGCAAATCGGGATGAAGGATTGATCCACGTGAGAAATAGTGCAGGCATCGAAGGCGGACAGATCTATGTCGACAAAGATTCACTTATCGTTTATAATCGACTTGATAAAATTGCCGAAAAAGTATCCCTTAGACAGAGCAACTTATCCGCTGTAGGTTCACTGGCATCTGTAAATTTAATCGAACTGTTAAATTTTACTTTTGAAATTTCTGAAGTAGATCGGATTTATGATGATGAAGATCAATTTGTGGTTCTACTTCATGACCAATCATTGATCAGAGTGATCAAGAGCAGTGGATTTATACTTAACGTTGTACATGCAAATGGCAGGCATTCTGCGCCTTACAGCCGAATTGACTATGATGGATATGCCGAAATAAATTCATTTCAACTGCCCAGGAGAGTTACAATCTACAGCATTGATGGAGAATCCAGGGCTGCCCTGTTAATACAGCAACTTGAACCGAATAGTGAACTTCCTAAATTGGGAATAGACCTTCCTGATGATGTCATTGTGAAAAGACCATGATCAAACGTATTAACGTCATAGCTTTTATTCTCTTCTTTCTGATTGCATCATCTGCAATTGCACAATCATCGTATGATTATCTGCGCTCTCAAATGCTTGAGAGACAACAAAATACACGTACTCAGATAGAAAATATAGATCGCCAAATTGCTAATTATACTGAACAACTTACCGAGACAACACAAGAGTATGAGCAGCTCTACAGGCGATATGAAGAGCTGGATCGATTGATCTCCCTTCAGCAAGAGAGATTGAGACAGACAAACCGTGAGCAACAGGCAATTCAGGAAGAGATTCAATTGATAGAAAACAATTTACAAGAGCTGGAAGAACATCTTCAAAACCTTGTAAATGAATACAAATCAACACTGATATATCTTTATAAACACGGTCGAACAACAGAGCTTGCACTCATGATCACCTCAAGTTCACTGAACCAACTTATGATTCGATCCTTCTATTTAAGCAGGTTTAACAATCATGTTCAGGGTCAGGTAGATGAAATAGAGTTGACACAAATACAGCTTGTTCAATCCAGAAATGATCTGGAGGAGTCACGAGAACGAAACCAAACATTGTTAGCTGAAATAAGATCTGAAACCGGGACTCTTGAAGCTCAACAGGGGCAACAGAGAGTTCTTGTTGAAACCTTGCAAAGTGATATTGAAAGCATGGAACAACAACGACAACGACAACGGCAGCAGAGAGAAAGCCTGGAGTCAACATTGGAAAACCTGATTCTGGAAATGGAACGTCTTCGCAGGGCAGAATCGGGAGCCGGATCTGCAGGAGAAGTTTCTGCCGCGAGAGAACTGAATCTTACCGATGATGAAATTACTGCATTAGGTACCCGTTTCAGGGAACAGAGAGGCCAACTGCCATGGCCGATTGAAAATGGTACCATCACCCAACGATTTGGTGTGCGAATTAACCCGGTTCACAATACACGGGTCCCCAATCTTGGAGTGGATATATCAGCAGTTCCACAATCAACGGTTCGGGTTGTCAGTGATGGATATGTATCCGGCGTACAGCCTCTGCAAGGTTACGGAGATCTTGTTTTTGTAAACCATGGCAACTTCATAACAGGCTATGGAAATTTGAGTGAGATATACGTTCGAAGAAATCAAGTTCTTCGTCAGGGTGACGTATTGGGTTTATCCGGTAATCAAAATTCTGTACGCGGATCTATCCTATTCTTTTTGGTAAGAGATGGCAGCCAGATGGCTGACCCTGAACGGTGGCTTCAAAGAATGACACCTTAGAGACAAAATTTTAGTTACACTTTTTATTTACGTCACACTAATTATTTTATCTTCAGACCCTATTGGTGGCCATATCAACCTAATTATCTACCTTTCTATTAACGTCGCACTAATGACTTCATCCTGACGGGTACGAATGCTTTTCATAATTTCATCACTCGGTTTTGTATCTATCTGAATAGTACAACAGGCGGTTTTTTTACCTTCAAAAATCACATTTGTCAATTCTTGGGCATTGATTTTTGCCTGTTTCAGCTCACTCATTACATTGGCAATAACTCCCGGTTTATCGAAATGCCGAACCACTAATTGCCACGGGGCTTCTGTCTGCTCACACCGGTTCAGCCAGTTTCGAACATGCCCCTCCTGAACATATCCCCTTACAATATCGACCGCATCTTCAGCCACTGCTAACTGTGCCTGCTCTGTACTTGCTCCGATATGGTGGGATATATAGACATTATCCAGTTTCTGAAACCGACTTGTAAACTCTCCATCTTTGCCTTCCGGCTCATCACTAAAGACATCCAAACCGGCGCGTAACCGTCCGCTTTTAAGCTCTTCATAAAGGGCTTCTTCATCTACAATTCCATCTCTTGATGTATTGATAAAGAGTGCTCCATTTTTCAACGCCGCTAAAATCTCTTTGGAGATGATTCCTTTTGTATCCGAATTCAGTGCAAGATGGACACTCAGAATGTCACACCGTTTTGCTACATCCATCACACTCTCTGCATACTCTATATCCATCTCTTCCGCAATTTCAGCTGTTAACGATCGCGACCAGGCCACAACTTCTAATCCAAATGATTTGGCTCTTTTAATCACTTCTTGACCTATTTGACCGGTTCCGATAATGCCAAGGGTTTTGCCAAAGAGTCCATCAGCCTTGCTATAACTCGCTTTATTCCAAGCTCCTTTTCTGAAATCAGAAACATTATCAGCTAAATAACGGTCGAGAGAAAGGATCAATCCAATCGTCAATTCAGCCACTGCAATCGCATTTTTGCCCGGACAATTTGCAACATAGATCCCCAGACTGCTTGCAGATTTTATATCAATATTATTAACTCCTGCACCGGCTCTGATAATCAAGCTTAATTCCGGACTGTTACGAATGCAAGATTCACTCACAATTGTAGACCTCACAATCAATATCTGAGAATCTTTTAATCCCTTATCAAGCTCTGTGGATGTCATTTGAGGTTCTGAATTGACTTTCAAACCCAATTTTTCAAGTGTTTGAATCGCCTGTTCAGGTAGTTTATCTGTAATGGTAACAGTCATGATAGTCTCCGTATTAGTCTATTTTTTTACTCTCCTTGAAAGGTAAAAAAACCACCGATCATCTTGAAATCTGATTGTGTTAAGAACCCATTATGACTTCTCAGCTAATCGTATTTTCTCTTTAGAAATGAGGCCTAACGCAATCCAGATTGTGGTTGCCACAATAAGTGCCGTTGCCGCAAAGGGTAGACCAAAATAGACTGAAAAGAGCGCACCACCCCAGGTTGGACCGATCATGCGACCTAATCCTGACAAACCCTGTGATGCTCCCATTACTGCACCCATATTATCCTCATCCGCTTCTTTCGAGATCAAACTGGTTATTGTAGGTGTATTTAGACTCTTCCCAAGCGCCATCAAACCGAGAAAAAGAGCCAGCATAACCATATTTTGAGCCAGTGGAATCAGGCCAAGCCCAATCACCATTAACACATTGCCCACCATAAATAGCTTCTCTTCAGCAAAGATATTGGTTAACGGTTTGATCAGAAATCCCTGAACAATCACTGCTATGATTCCAATGTAGAAGAATTGAATCCCTACCTCCTCGGCTGACATTCCCAGCTCCGAACCTGCAAATAGCGGGAAGGCACTGTACAGACTGGACTCCCCAAATGAGAGCAAAAAGAATCCGATAATCAATGGGATCAAATATCCTCTTGCAGATTTTCCTTTCTGCGCGGATAATAATCTCCAAAATTTCGGCGTAAACACACTCGGGCGGCGGTAAACAACTTCCCGTTTTTTGGACGTGTCGACCGTTTCCGGTAGTTTAAAAAGCACCATCAGAAAACTGCAAAAAGATAAAAAAGCGGCAAAAAATCCGGGCAGTGCAAATCGGTTATCACCCATCCATTCCGCAAATTGAACAAATCCCAGATTTGCAACAACCTCATGAAATGCCGGATGGATCAATGCAGTCGCCAACGCCGGACCTATCACAAACCCAATTCCGAATGCAGCACCTATTAACCCCATTCCCCGTGCCCTGTTTTCTGAGTCTGTAACGTCTGCAATGTATGCCTGTGCAGTTGAGATATTTCCACCCATGGTACCGGCCACAATACGTGAAAAGAATAACAAACTCAGGGATTCTGCCAGACCAAAAAGAATGTAGGCAATCACTGCACCAAACGTGCTCAGAAGCATGATGGGTCGTCGGCCGATTCGGTCTGACCAGCTCCCCCAGATAGGAGAAAAGATGAGCTGCATAAAGGAATACACACTGTACAACAACCCAATCATAACCGCTGATGCTGCAAATTCCTGCGCATAGAAAGGCAGCAGGGGCAATACAATCCCAAAACCGAGAAGATCGATCATCACTACTAAAAAGACAGTCGCAAGCGCTGATTTATTCATCCGATACAATCACAAATTAGAATATCATTACAAAATGGTTGGAGACCGCTAAGATAACTCCTAGTTATAAACATTCCATGAAGTAAATGAATCCCGAAAAAATAGTTGATGGATCGATTTTTAATCAGTAACCTCAATTTCTATGGATTATCAGTGAAAACATGGTATTGACAAAGGGAATTTCTATGAATAAACAGTGGATCGGTTCATTTTTTTGTGTGCACATTTTATGGCTTAGTCTTTTAATCCTAATTTCCGGCTGCTCCGGAACGGCAAAAATCGAAACCGGTGACGGCGACCGAATCGCGATCATTGGCAACGGACTGGGGGATAGAATGCAACATGATGGATGGCTCGAAAGTTACCTTCATGCTGCGAATCCTGATCATGAATTAGTGATCCGGAATCTGAGTTTTACCGGAGATCAGGTTCACCACAGGCCCCGTGCCCATCCCGAATTTGGGGACTCCGATCATCACCTCAATAACGTGAATGCAAACACTATTTTTGCTTTTTTCGGCTATAATGAGTCGTTTGATAATCGACCTGAAGAGTTTAAAGCCCATCTGAGAGTTTGGATTGAACACACTCAAAATCAGCGATATGACGGTGTGTCTGTTCCCAAAATCGTTCTTTTTTCACCTATTGCTCATGAAAACCTGGATGACCCTAATCTGCCCGACGGTGAAGAGAATAATCTTCGTCTGGAACTTTACACCGATGCTATGGAGGAAGTGGCCGGCGAGATGGGTATTCCTTTTGTGGATCTTTTCAGAGAATCTAATCGACTCTATAAAAGATCCGACGAATCCCTCACCATCAATGGAATTCATCTAACTGAATATGGCAACAAACTGATTGCTGAGTATATTATTTATGAACTGTTTGGAAAAGATCCCAGACATCTCGCAGATGTGGCCGAGGGTGTCCGCGAGGCAGTCCTCGATAAAAACTGGCACTGGTTTAATCGTTACCGTGCAACCAGCGGGAATGATGTGTGGGGAAGCCGAGCAGAACTCCATGGCAATCGCGAAACACTGCAGCATGAACTGGTGATGTTAGATGTGATGACTGCAAACCGTGATCAGGTCATATGGAGTAAACTTATGGGTGAAGATGCACAACCTGACGACAGCAATGTGCCTCCCACAAAGGAAGTGGTTACCAATTTTACCGGAAATCCGGTCTATCTGGGTGGTGAAGAAGCGATTGAAAAGATGACACCGGAAGAGGGCCTCGAGGTGAATCTATTCGCATCGGAAGAGATGTTTCCGGAGTTGATCAATCCGGTTCAGATGCAGGTCGATTCAAAAGGCCGTATCTGGGTAGCTGCATGGTCAACCTATCCCAAATGGGAACCCATGGGTGAGATGAGTGACCGGCTCCTGATTCTGGAAGATACCGATGGGGACGGTGTCGCAGATAAATCCGCTACATTTGCTCAAATCCATAACCCCACCGGTTTCGAATTTTGGAATGGAGGTGTTATCGTCGTCTCAGCGCCGGATATTCTTTTTCTGAAAGATACAACCGGAGACGATAAAGCGGATGTTCAAATCCGACTCATGGGAGCTATCGATTCTGCTGATACTCATCATACTGCTAATAATGTGATTTACGGACCCGATGGATGGATCTACTACCAACGAGGTGTATTTCATCTCAACAATGTCGAAACCCCCTGGCGGAAAAATGTAGAATCCAATATATCCGGCCTCTACCGGTTCAATCCCAGAACATTTGAATTCGAATTTGTTGTAGAAAACATCTACAACCCGCATGGAATCAGCTTCGATAAGTGGGGCAATCTATTTATCACTGATGGAACCATGGGAACCGCACATCAAGTCTATCTGGACGGTAACCGTTTTGAAAAACGCCCCCTTTTGGATCATACGGTGCGGCCTGTACCGGGCAATCAGGTTCTCTCCAGCAGTCACTTTCCGGAGCAGTACCGGGATAATTTTTTGATCTACAATGTGATTGGCTTTTTGGGGATCAAAAGATATGATATGGACATTAAAAATGGCATGGTTTGGGGTAAAGATGCGGGTGATCTGATCTACTCAGACGATCCCAATTTTCGGCCTACACACGGAGTTTTAGGCAATGATGGTGCACTCTATATAAGCGACTGGCACAATGCCATTATTGGTCATATGCAGCACAATCTCCGCGATCCGATGCGCGACAATACCCACGGCAGAATTTACAGAATCACAGCAAAGGACCGGCCACTCATGGATCCGGTCTCCATTCATGAGGAATCGATAAATCACCTTTTGGATCTTTTAAAACATCCGGATAATGGAATTCGTCACAGAGCCCGTGTTGAACTCAGTGCCCGGGATACGGATGATGTGATGAGCACTCTTTCCGGCTGGATTGAACAATTTGATCCCAATCAACCGGACGACGCTCATCCGCTACTGGAGGGCTTATGGGTTCACCAACAGCACAATGTAGTGAATGACTCACTACTCGGGTTACTATTGGAATCCCCCGATCCCAATGCACGCATTGCAGCAGAGAAAGTCCGATGGTTTTGGCATGAGAGAAATCCGGAGTTGATGGCAGACAATCTCATGCACGTCATACAGACCCCCGCTGAGGACTCCTTTGAGCGTACCGGTTTAGAGCTTGATCTGTCAGATGAACCCATCGCCAATCTCTCCATCAGGGCCGTCATTGAACAGATGCGGTTTGATGTGGCCACGTTTACCGTCCGGAGCAATCAGCCCGTCAAACTCAATTTTGAAAATCCTGATTTTATGCCCCATAATATGATTATTACGGAACCTGATCGGGCTGATGAAGTTTATCAAATGGCTATTGATCTGGGCGGAGAAGGCTTTGAATTGCATTTTGTGCCCGATAGTCCGCACATTCTTCAATCAACCCGTTTATTACGGCACAACGAAGAGCAGCTTTTAACATTCGATGCTCCAACTGAACCCGGATTATATCCATTTATCTGTTCATTCCCGGGCCATGGTGAGTTAATGCGAGGGGTTATGGAGGTTGTTGAATAGATAGAAAAAAACCTCGGGTGAACACTCCCTACGCTCCTGTACATAGATATCAACAACTCAACAACTCAACAACTCAACAACTCAACACCATAATACTTTTACACGTCAACACCTTAACAAATAAACACTTTAACACATTAACACCCCCATGAGATATCTGATTCTCATATCACTACTCATTCCTTTTATCGGATGCCAACCGGAAGCAAGTGAGTCCGACGACAATCAAGAAGATGCGTTGCATATTGTCTTTGTGACCGGTGATGAAGAGTATCGTTCCGAGGAGAGTATGCCGATGTTAGCTCGCATTCTAAAGAACAGATACGGTTTTAAAGTGACAGTTGTATATGCAATTAGTGATGGGGTGATTGATCCAAATCGGCTGGATAATATCTCCGGGCTTGACGTTTTAACTGAAGCAGACATGATGGTAATGTTTACCCGTTTTCGAAATTTACCGGATCATCAGCTGCAATATATACTTGATTTTGCAGAATCCGGAAAACCGATGGCCGGGTTTCGCACATCGACCCATGCATTTCAATATGGTGAAAATCATACCAATCAACATCTCGATTTTGAATGGCCACAGAGTGTTTTTGGATTACCCTGGATAAGTCACCATGGCGCACAAAACTCTACTCGGGTAGATATCATAAGTGAAAATTCTGATCATCCTGTTTTAAACGGCATAAATCCATTTCATGCACGCAGCTGGCTCTATCACTCTACAAATTTGCTTGAAAGTGCGACTCCGCTTCTGGTTGGAAGTGCTATAGTTGGAGCCGTCCCGGGTGGTAACTCTTTTGGGGATCCGCAAATTGTAGCTTGGTTGACTAATTATGAAGGCAGTGAAGGAACTTCAAGGGTCTTTTTTACAACGCTGGGTCATCCCGAAGACTTTTATGATGAGAATATGCGACGACTTTCCATTCAAGGCATTTATTGGGCACTTGGACTTGAAGATCAAATCCCGAAATCCGGTTTGAATATGGAAATCATTGGAGAGTATGATCCCAATCCGGCCGGATTCGGTGAACAGTTTAAACAGGGATTGCGACCGGAAGAGATCCCGCTGGAAATCCCGCAAGATGAATAACACTTTTTGAGTAAAAAGTAGAGAAGTGGAGAGGTGGCGTTCTCAGACCCTTTTCGCTAAAGCGGATAACGCTCTGAGCACTTCTAATTTTTCGCTTACGCGGGGATCGCTAACGCTCTGAGCACTTTTCACTTCCCTGCTTCATCTCTTCTAAGGATTCCTTAGCCGAGTGAATCGTCTTATCCAGCATGTTATACGTCAGTGATGTGGCCAAAAACCAACTCTCAAATGGGGAAGGCGGCAAATAGATCCCGCGTTTCAGCATGGCATGAAAAAATCGTTTAAAAAATTCCTGATCCGTTTTGGATGCAGTTTTAAACCCTGAAACCTTCTCCTTTGTAAAAAAGACACTAATCATAGAACCAACGCGGTTGATCTGAAATGGCACACCCTGTTCATTTAATACCCCCCTTAATCCATTCTCCAGATAATCTGTTTTCTCCTCCAGCTCAACGTAAAGTTCCGGGTGGTTCTCCAAAGTATTCAACTGCGCTAGACCGGCGCTCATTGCCAGAGGGTTGCCGGATAGTGTTCCGGCTTGATATACAGGTCCGACCGGTGATACTACTTCCATAATCTCTTTCTTTCCACCAAATGCTCCAACCGGGAGTCCTCCCCCAATAATTTTACCAAATGTCACCAAGTCCGCCCACACATCAAAACGCTCTTGTGCACCACCTCGCGCCAATCGAAACCCGGTCATCACTTCATCAAAAATCAAGACAACTCCATGATCATCACACAGTTTCCGCAACCCCTCCAAAAAACCGGGCTCCGGAGGAATACATCCCATGTTGCCTGCAACAGGCTCAACAATGATGGCCGCTACTTTATCTTTATTCTTTTTGAGCAGTTTTTCTACACTGTCCAGATCGTTGTAATTCGCATTCAGGGTGTCTTTAGCTGTTCCCTTGGTAACTCCGGGGCTACTTGGTTTTCCTAGTGTCAAGGCGCCGCTCCCGGCTTGGATCAAAAATGAGTCTGCATGACCATGATAATTTCCTTCAAACTTAATAATCTTATCTCTCCCGGTATATCCTCTGGCAACACGAATGGCACTCATGCACGCCTCAGTGCCGGAGTTCACCATCCGAACTCTTTCCACATTGGGAACCATCTTTTGAACCAACTCAGCCATGTCAATTTCTATCTCAGTAGGAGCCCCAAAAGATGTGGAGTTAAAAGAGGCATCCTGAACCGCTTTGATGACCGCCGGATAAGCGTGACCTAAAATCATGGGTCCCCAAGAACCTACATAGTCAATATACTCATTGCCATCTTCGTCAGTAATCAGGGATCCTTTTGCTTTTTTAAAGAACACCGGAACTCCGCCCACCGATTTAAAAGCTCTTGCCGGTGAGTTTACACCACCCGGAATAAATTGTTGTGCCCGATTAAATAGATACTCACTTTTTAATAACATCTCTATAGTTCCTTACTCTTGAATTTCAAATTGTGAGAATAAACTCAGAATTCTTGAATCAGATTAACATTAATCACTCATATTTTGAAGAGCGGCGATTCGATCCTCGAGCGGTGGATGTGTCATGAACAGTGCTTTGAAACCGCTGCGTTTGCCGCCGGTAATTCCGAAAGCCCGCATCGATTCAGGCAGTTGATTGGGTACCTGCGACTCCGCTTTGAGCCGTTGCAAAGCATTGATCATTCCTCCTCTGCTTCCCAATCGGGCACCATCTCTGTCGGCAACAAATTCTCTTCTTCGTGAGAACCAAAAGACGATTGTAGATGCCAAAATAGCCAAAACGATTTCAGCGGCTATGGTCGTAATGAAATATCCAATTCCAAGTCCTTGTTCATTCTTTAGAACAACACGGTCCACAACAAATCCGACCACCCTGGCCAGAAACATCACAAACGTATTCACAACACCCTGGATAAGCGCCAGTGTAATCATATCGCCATTTGCAACATGACCCACCTCATGACCCAGTACAGCCTCTATCTCATCCTTATTGAACCGTTGCATCATACCGCTGCTCACTGCCACCAGCGCCTTATTTCTATTAGCCCCTGTTGCAAACGCATTGGCTTGCTGTGCTTCAAAAATACCGATTTCCGGCATACCGATACCGGCTTCCTTGGATTGACGCTCGATGGTTTTAAACAGCCACTCCTCTGAAGAATTACGCGGTTTATCAATGATCTGTACCTTCATAGACCATTTGGCAATTTTCTTGGAAAGGAGAAGGGATATCACAGAACCTGCCATTCCAAAAACAAAACAGAAGATCAAGAGCGCCTGGAGGTTCAGATTGGTCCCGGATTCATCCAGAAAGGATCCAACACCCAACAAGTTCAAGGTTATACTTGCTACTAAAATGATCGCCAGGTTTGTACCTAAAAATAGGAGAACTCTTTTCATGATTCTTTTTATTACTTAAATGTTAAAAACTTATTGTTTTTTCGCCCATCTATTTTCCAGATTAAAGATGTTGATCTTTTGAGCGTTAGATTTCAAATTACAACAATCGTGCCGCATCTTTTGCAAAATAGGTTGCAATCAGATCTGCACCTGCTCTTTTAAACGACATTAATGCCTCCAACATTGCATCTTCTTCATTCAGCCATCCCATTTTTGCAGCAGCTTTAATCATAGCATATTCTCCGGACACATTATAGACGGAGACCGGTAAATTAACCGACTCTCTTACAGCTCTAACCACATCAAGATAGGGCAGGCCCGGTTTCACCATGATGATATCAGCCCCCTCTTTTTCATCCAAAATAGCCTCTTTTATGGCTTCCTGCACATTTGCAGGATCCATTTGATAGGTTTTTTTATCCCCAAATCCCGGTGCAGAATCAAGCGCCTCCCGAAAAGGCCCATAAAATGAAGAAGCGTATTTTGCACTATATGCCATGATCCCCGTGTCACAAAAACCACTCTCTTCCAGGGCTTCTCTCATCAGCAATATTCTGCCATCCATCATATCTGACGGTGCTACAAAATCGGCGCCGGCTTCGGCATGACTCACCGCCATTTTGGCAAGCAGTTCCGCACTTTCGTCATTAAGTATCTTGTCATTTTTAACGATCCCATCATGCCCAAAACTGCTGTATGGGTCAAGAGCTACATCGGTCATCACAACCATTTCTGGAAACTCTTTTTTGATAGCTTTCACCGATCTCTGCATCAATCCCTCCGGGTTCAATGCTTCCGTTCCTTCATTATCTTTTTTACCATCCGGCACTTTGGCAAAAAGTAAAACAGATGGAATACCCAGGGTTTGAATCTCTTCTACTTCCTTCAACAGCAGATCCATGGTAAAACGGTAATACCCCGGCATCGATGAGATTTCACTCTTTTTTTTACTCCCTTCTACAACAAACAGAGGGGCTATAAAATCATCCACACTCAATTTGTTCTCCGTTACCATTTTTCTGATATTTTCACTCTTTCGAAGTCGGCGTCCTCTTGCATATGGGTAATCAGATCTGCTCATATTCTTTAATTAATAGGTTCGGGTCATGGCCTGAGGAATAACAATGGTATAATCTGCCGCATTCAACTTTTCACTATCCACATTTAAAGGATCATCAACCAAAATAGTATTGATGCTCATGATTTCATATCCACTTACCTGATTTTCAATAAACCAGATAATTCCTTCCCATTGGTTGGAATGGTAAGAGCCATTTAAGTGGAGTAATCTATCATCAAGTCCCATATTGAGAAGAATAAAGTGCGCCATTGTTGCATCTTTCACAGCTTGTGAAAAGATCAAATTGTCGCCACCATGTCCACCCGCAGCTTCAGCCATATCTGCATAGCTCGAAATGGTAATATCCACCTCGATAGGCAAAGGTGCTATCCACTGTTTGGCTTTGCCATCTAAAGAGTCCAAAACTGTTAGGCCGTCCCTATAGACTGATGATGCATACCTTCTTGGGATATTTGTAGCGATCAGCTGAATTGCATTCTCTTTTGCCAACTCCACTATGGGCTTATAGTCGGTCTTGTAATTACTCCATAATCGGGCTTCACTCTCAAAACTACTCTGACTAATTAAATTACTGAAATATTCATCAATGAGTATCTGCTGATCCGCTTCAAACATCTCCATACCAATGTGAGTTTGCCGTGATTCATCAATAATCAGCTCTTTTGCTATTTCATATTGAATCCAATGAGCAATCGGGTCGTTATGAAGTTCCCCAAAAAAAATAAGGTCATGGTTTTTTATTTCTTGAATGAATTCAGAATAAGAAACCGTTTCACCATCGCCGGAGTAGATGAGATATGCAGGCTTCTCAACACCTATATGTGATGTTATCAAAAATAGTGCGAAAAATGATCCTAAAAAAAGTTCTTTCATTTTTATTATTCAAGTTCCTGCAAATAGTTCAATCGAATCGCTTCGAACTCGTCACCCGGTGTCCACGTCATCATCTCATCCCGGTTGATGATATCAAAAGATGCCCTTAATACTAAACGAACATCACTCTCCATTCCAGACATATCCCAAAAATCATTGATTTCATCAGATACTGAATGATAATTAGTTGCACGTACACTATCTACAGTGGCAGCCCAGCCTTCCGGTTTGCCAATAAAATCATTCCCACCATTGGGATATATTGCCGGAATACCGATTCTCGCATATGAGAAGTGATCTGAACGATAGAAAAATCCTTGTTCCGGCTGCAGATCACGGACAGCTACCCGTCCCGCATCCTCAATATGGCTTTCGAATATTTCTGTGAGACTATTACGTCCATATCCGATCAGAACCATATCATTTGTCTCACCAAATATCTGGATACTATCCAAGTTTATGTTGGCTGATACTTTCCCGGGATGAACAGTCGGATTTTGTGACCAGTATAAAGAACCAAGAAGCCCCATCTCTTCGGCTCCCACAAACATAAATAACACACTACGCCGAAGATCGCCCTCAACGCTTTTAAGAGCTTTTGCTGTTTCCAGTATCCCGCTCACCCCGGAAGCATTATCCAGTGCTCCATTATTGATGGAGTCACCATCCACCGGAAAAGTTACCCCCAAATGATCATAGTGTGTGGAAAAAATGACATATTCATCTTGCAGGGTGGGATCTGAACCCTCTATTTTTCCTATGACATTTCTTGTCGACATATCATCATACTCGGCATTCAGCTCAACATCAATGGTTACTCCTTCCAATAGAATGGGACTGAAGTCTCTCGACGTTGCCGCATCCAAAGCATCAGGCAGACTTAATCCTCCATGTTCCAGTAGCCTTGAGCTGCTCCGCTGAGTTAACCAGCTGTTAAACTCAGGACGGGTTCCATTCATTGTGTCCCCACTTTTCAACGAAAATCTCTCTCTGCCCCAGCTATTTGAAACCACAAGCCATGGGTACCCTGCTGTTTGTGGGGTATGGATAATAATCGCTCCCAATGCTCCCATCTCTTCCGCTTTTTCAAATTTGTAGCTCCAACGACCGTAGTACAACCGTGCATTTCCTTCAAAAATCTCAGGGTCATGTGACGGATCACTATTTTTGAATACCAAAATTTTTCCGGCTACATCGACATCTTTATAATCATCCCAGTCAAACTCCGGGGCCTGGATTCCATACCCTACATAGATTACCTCTGCATCCTGAATTCGAACTTCGGCTGCTTCATTACTGGGCCAAGCCATGAATTCCATTGAGTAATCCAGTTGATCTACAACTTCTCCATTTTTTCGAATGTTCAACGTGGCATTAGAACGATCCACACTCTGACTTAAAAGAGGTACTGCTTGAGTATATGTCCCATCCGACATCCCCGGATCAATGCCCATCTCTTCCAATTGACCTATCAAGTAATCAACAGTCAAATCTTCACCCCGAGTTGCCGGTGCCCTACCTTCAAAATCATCAGACGAGAGTACTTCAATATGGTTTAATAGTGACGTCTCCGTGATAGACTGCTCAGCAACATCGAGATCGGCTGAAGGCTGGCATGCCACAATACACAAGAGGACCCATAAAATTGATATCTTTTTCATAGCTTTTATTTTATTAAAATGAGAGTGTAAAATTACCGTTTCAGTCTATCAGGTACAAGTTGAATAGTATCGATCCCATTATCGTGAGAGTCAGTCCTATTTTTGATATATTTCGCTGAACTACTCTATTATGATATGATTTCTTTATGTCAAAAAATGAAAGATATTACCAAAATAAAACCATCTTAATTACAGGAGCCGCCAGTGGAATCGGTAAACGTTTTGCTGAAAAAATTGCGCCTGTACCGGGAGTCACCCTCTTACTTTGGGATAGAAATCCGGACCAGCTTGAACAAATAAAACAGCAATTGGAACCTGTTTGTTCAGTATTTATTTCTGACGTTGATATTTCGGATTCTGATCAAATTAGTTTGGAAGCCAATCGTTTGATTCTTCAGAATTTTCTGCCTGATATCATCATCAATTGTGCCGGTATTGTCGTAGGAAAACTTTTCCATGATCACTCATCGCTGGATATCCATCGAACCATGCAGATAAATGGTACCGGCAGTATGTGGGTGACTCATGCTTTTTTAAAAGAGATGATCAAAAGAGGAAGTGGGACGATCGTTAATTTGGGTTCGGCATCCGGTTATTTTGGAAATCCTCGTATGAGTGTCTATGCCGCCAGTAAATCCGCTATTTTGGGATGGAGTGAATCACTTCGAATTGAAATGAAGCAGTTAAAAACCGGTGTTCAGATTACAACGGTTATTCCAAGTTACATAAATACAGGAATGTTTGATGGGGTTAAAGCGCCTCTTCTAACCCCTATACTGGAAACCGATGATATTGTGGATAAAATGATTTCAGGAATTGCAAAAGGAAAAGCTGAAATTAAAGCACCGTTGATCGTTCATATTGTGCCCATGTTAAAAGCGATCCTTCCATCCTCTATTTTTGACTGGTTAGCCGGAAATATATTTGGGGTTTACCATTCAATGGCATCATTCAAAGGAAGAAATAAGGATTAACAATGGATCTATCTCATCAAATTTCTGCTCAAAAATCATCTTTTCAAAAGGGTATAAACCGGCCTGTTTCTAAACGAATGAAACATCTTTCAATATTGAGAGAGATGATTCTCGATAGTGAATCTCTGATTTACGAAGCCCTTCAAAAAGATCTTGGGAAACCTGAGTTTGAAGTATACACAACTGAAATTGTAACGGTTCTGAATGAAATTGATGTTCATCTAAAAAATATTAAAAAATGGTCAAAAACACGCTCTGCCGGTAATTCTATACTTACTTTCCCCTCAAAAAGTAAAATATATGTACAGCCTCTGGGCACTGTTCTTATTTTTGGAGCTTGGAATTATCCCATTCACCTTACATTGATGCCACTGATTGGAGCGATTTCTGCCGGTAATACGATCGCTCTTAAACCCTCAGAGATCGCACCAAATACATCCTCCCTTCTTGCACAGCTTTTTCATAAGTACTTCGATCCGAAGTTCATCACTGTTTACGAGGGAGGGATATCCGTTGCAACCGAATTACTGAAACAACCTTTTGATAAAATATTTTTCACTGGCAGTACAGAAGTTGGAAAAATTGTTATGAAAGCCGCGGCAGAAAAATTAATTCCTGTCACATTAGAATTGGGGGGTAAGAGTCCGGCCATTGTACATAAAGATGCAGATATTGACGTTTCGGCGAATCGGATTTGGTGGGGTAAAACGTTAAATGCCGGACAGACGTGTGTGGCACCTGATTTTGTAGCCATTCATGAGTCTAAAAAAGAGGCTTTTATCGAAGCCTCTAAAAATACGCTTCAATCATTTTTTAAAAACCAATATGTGATTGGCAGCAATTATACCCAAATAGTGAACGATACCCATTTTAACAGACTCTCTAAACTTATGCAGTCGGGGGTAATTTTATCGGGTGGTGATGTGAACTCAACAACTCGTTTTATTGAACCCACATTGATGGAAGCGGATTGGGATGACTTCATAATGCAAGATGAGATATTTGGCCCATTGTTGCCTCTTGTTACGTATTCTCATACCGCAGAAGTGATGAATAAATTACAAACGATGCCTTCTCCATTAGCCCTTTACCTGTTTACTGAAGATGAACAATTTCAGAAGGATATTATTACTCATGTTCCATTTGGTGGAGGATGTATTAATGAAACTGTCAGTTATCTGGCAAATCACCATCTTCCTTTTGGAGGAGTTGGCAAGAGCGGAATGGGCGCATATCATGGTAAATACAGTTTTGATACATTCAGCAGGGAACAATCTGTACTGTATAAAAAATTCTGGCCCGATCCCGACCTCAGATATCCTCCCTATGATGATCAATTAAAAACCTGGTTTAAACGCCTTTTTTCCTAGAATAGTCATTCATAGATATGAAACCATTTACATTTAAAGCGCTGGTTGCAGAAGAAGTTAATGGTGAATTCATTCAAACCGTAAAATCGGTGCCCACCTCTATATTACCAGAACATGATGTCATCATTCAGGTTCAATACTCCTCTCTGAATTACAAAGATATGTTATCGGCAACCGGAGATCATAGGGTCACGAAGTGTTATCCATTCATCCCCGGAATAGACGCTGCAGGAACTGTTTTTTATAGTAAAGATAAGCGCTATAAAAAGGGAGATGAGGTGATAGTAACAAGTTTTGATTTGGGAATGAATACTCCCGGTGGATTCGGCCGGTATATTTCAGTGCCCGGAGATTGGATTATTCCGCTTCCGGATTCAATGAGTTTAAAAGAAAGTATGATGATTGGCACGTCCGGACTCACTGCAGCGATGGGGGTTAAAAAAATTGTGGATCATAACATATCACCAGCCGATGGGAGAGTTGTTGTATCAGGCGCTACAGGCGCAGTAGGTACATTCTCTATAGCGCTCCTGTCTCATCTTGGCTTTCAGTGTGATGTGATCACCGGTAAACAAACCAGGCACAAATTCCTCAAGAGTTTGGGTGCATCAACTGTTATTGACAGAGATCAATTTTATGCTACCGAAAAAAAACCGTTAATGAAATCCAGATGGATTGCAGGGTTGGACAGTGTCGGTGGGAATATGTTAGATCTGATATTACGCCAGATCGCCCATAATGGCATCCTAACCTGTTGTGGAAATGTATCGGGAGAGACTGTTGAAACGTCTATTTACCCATTTATTCTCAGAGGTGTAAGTTTAATGGGTATTGATAGCGGAATCGCAACGTTCCAAGATCGATTGGATATCTGGAACTTGTTAGCAACTGATTGGAAACTTACAAATTTGGCTGATTTCTCTACAACTGTAGATCTCTCTACACTCTCTTCTGAGATCCTAAATGTTCTAAAAAGTGATCGAATAGGGAATACCCTTGTTCAATTGTCAGACTCATGATATAGACATCTGTACTTTTTTAGTATAAATCCTCATCCATTTTTACCTTTTTTTAATAAGGTTTGCCTTCCGTTCAAATTTACTATTTCACAATTGAAATAATATGAGAGGCAACCTTTTTTAACGTATTGCTGTACAGTCTGATAGGAAGTAGTAAAAAAATTGTCGGACCGATAGCATATTGACTCCTGTAATAATCATACACCATTGTTTAGAGAAATTATTAAAGGGTGCCGAAAACGGCGTCGTGAGAATCAAAAAGAGCTTTATGAAATGTACTATGCCTATGGTATGAGTATAACACTGCGTTATGCCGACTCCAGAGATGAAGCCGTCCAAATATTGAATGATGCTTTTATGAAAGTCTTTGAAAATATTCGAAAATACAATGAACATGAACCCTTTAAACCATGGTTACGACAGATCATTGTGAATACCGCGATAAATCACTTTCATAAAAATAAGAAAATTCGGGAGATGGAATATCTGGATGAATCCGGTGATGAGCTTTCGGTAGGAGAGTCCATTATTAGCGGGATTAATTATGATGAAATTGTTGAGTTGGTTCAGCGATTAACACCTTCATATAGGACTGTTTTTAATCTCTACGTCATAGAAGGGTTTAAACATGAAGAAATAGCTGAAAAACTGGGTATCTCTGTAGGTACTTCAAAATCCAACCTTTTCAAAGCAAAACGAAATTTAAGAACCATGCTTGAAAATAATTTGATGTAAGATCTTATACTTATGCACGACGAAAACCACCATAAAGATCCACTTGAACGTCTTTTTTATAAAAAGGCGACTAAATATGTGATCCCTTTCAGAGAAGAAGATTGGCTCAACCTGGAAAAACGATTGGATGTTCAAGACATGAAACGTTCCTATGAACGCAAATTTCTCTTCCTTGCTGCAGCTTCATTACTGATATTTGCCCTCTTTGGTTATTTCACATTTGATAACTATAACCGTTTAAATCAACTTTCCAATCAGTTGGAGAGCGAAACCTTGCCTGATACACAGAATTATTCTCCTGTTGATAGATTCCCAGCTACCCCTTTATTTCAGTCCCCCTCAGATGCAATAGGTGGTGAAATTATAGACAAATCAGAATCTGCATCTACTTTTGAAGCTACTGTTCAAAAGCCTGTGAATGTAAATGCTACTTTGGATCATAATCTGCGCCCTCTAAATGGATCGATGGAGCATCGGATGCTGGAAGTAGAATTGATTAATCCATCCTACCTGGAGCTTGAATACTTGTCTGACCTTAAAGAATTACGATCTCCATCTGTTTCAAAAGAGCTGTTTTATATTGACAGGAGTGCCAATATGAGCATTGCAGATCAGGATCCTATGGGCAGTGGTCGTTTAGGTGATGGATTGTCGTCACCATTTAAAGCCTCTCGATTGGGAATTGGATTAGCAATATCTCCTGATAAAAGCAGTGCCGGGATGACGTCAAAGTACGGTGAAACAGGGTACAGAATTGGAATTAAGGGTGAATACAGACTTTCAGATAATCTCTTTTTGACAGCAGGAATTTTGGCCTCAAGTGTAAATTACTCCACAAGAGGTAGTCGTTACAATCCACCTGAATTCTTGAATAATGGAGTGAATCCGGATAGAACAACGGCTCTTTGTTTGATATTGGACATTCCATTGGGCATAAAATACAATGTGATCAACTTTGATAAATCCAGTTTGTTTGCAACGGCCGGACTCTCTTCTTACATCATGCTGAATGAGGATTATCAGTTTGAATATGAAACGGATTATAGCAGTTATGAATCAACGTATGAAGTAAAAAATGGCTCCCGTCATTTATTCAACAATATCGGATTGTCTGTAGGGTATGAATTGAACCTTTTTTCAAAATGGAATTTGAGAGCAGAACCTTTCATAAATATTCCTTTAAATGGCGTCGGATGGGGTGATGTAAAGCTCTACTCCGTCGGGAGTTATGTCTCAATAAATTATCAACTTTAATAAACTTGTAAGAATCACTAACCATCAATCAAACCTCCTTATACTATGTTTTTAAATAAAATTAATTCCTTTGTTTTAAATCCATTAGCGAAAGTTTCGCGTTTACTGTTCCTCATCTGCCTCTCTTTTTTGTTTATGCTTTCCGCTTGCGGTGATAGCAGTACAGATACGGACATGGACCCTATTGATAATGGTGGGGGAGGTGGAGGTGGTGGAATCGGGACCGCTCCAACGTTCAATAATGTCGGTCAGCTGTTTTTAGCTCAATGTGGAGATTGTCATACAAGCCAGCAGGAGAGTGGCGTACGCTTAAATTCATATTCAAATGCAATGGAGAGTATGGGAGAGCAATATCAAATACTCGTTATACAACCGGGTGATGCGGACGGGAGTCCGCTGGTTGATAAAATTGAATCCTCTAATCCTGAACATGGGGTTCGTATGCCACAAGGAGGGTCTTTTTTATCAACTGAAAGGATTAATCAGATTAAAGCATGGATAGATGATGGGGCAGAAAACAACTAGTCTAAAGATGAAATTGAGCAAAATCTGTCCAATTAAAACCTTAGAATTTAACTACCCCTGCTAATTAGAAAAGTTGTTATTCAGCTACAAGGCTCATAGCACTTTTCCCAAGTTTTCTTCGGAAAAATTTATCAGTTTTCTGAAGTGCGTTAGCCAGATCAATTTTTCTGACCGGTTTTAGTAAGTATTCAGTGTATCCTACTTCTTCAGCTTTCAATCTTTCACAATCATCTGCACTACCTGAAATAAAAATCGTTTGAAAATCTGTAAACATTCTGGCGTTTTTTATGGTTTCAATCCCATTCATAACACCATCCAGGCGTACGTCTGTCAATACAATTTCCGGTTTTAATATTCTAATTTTTTCAATCGCGTCTTCACCGGATTTTGCATCCCCCAATACGTCATAACCCAAACTGGTAACCAGCCGGTTAATAATCATTGCCAATACAAGATTGTCTTCAATTATAAATACTGTTTGTGGTTTCTTTTTAAGATTGTTCACAATACCCTCATGTTTAGGTTCACTCGTAATTTATTAATAAAAATTAATATTACAAACACTTTTATTAAAATATTTTAATAATATGGTTTTTTTATTCAATTGCGGTTCTTCTCTTACTATAAGTACATACGTAATGTTTCTCATTTCAGATGGTTTACTATTTTATTTTTATTGACCCTATACCATGTAACACCTTATAAACTTTATTATCCGGTGATAGGATTTTAATGAAGAAACTCTCACAGGGATGAGGTTAATAAATTGATCTGAAGATTTTAAGGCGTTAACAATTGGCCTTGAGGGAGCCAAACTTCAGGTAAATGAAAAGAAGAGGGTATTATGGTAAAAAAGGTGTAATCAATTGGCCTTGGGGTAGCCAAACTTTAGTTAAACGAAATGGAGATGGTAATACGGTAAGAAAGTTTAAAACAAAAATAAAAAATGAAGGGGTAAGCTGATTCTTTAACCCTTCATTTTAATTATTGAACTCAGATTCCCAAATCGGCTAAAACTTCAGCCAATTTCATCATTTTTGCGTGATTCGTTGAGTTCTCAGCCATGATTTTTACTTCTTCGGCAAGTTGTGTCAAAATCTCCGGTCCGGCACCGTTCTGGGCCCCGGTTAAACCGCTTCGGATCATTGATATGTTCTCAAGATTCAATTCTCTATTTCTTTCAAGCTGATCAACATAAGCTGCAGCTAAAGAAAATGAAGACGGCCATACATACATAGGTTGTCCCTGAGCATTCAGATAGCTTAATTCAACTGTATTGGATGCATCAATTTCATTTTGTGTGATGTATTCACTGGGAATTAACTCCAAAACATCCAATCCACGTGCAATTTCTGAATTAAACAAAGCGCCATTGTACCAATATATCGACCAGCTGCCTCCCGTTACAAGACGTTCATCACTGACAGGCCCGCGATCGTGAAACGCTATCTCAATCGGGTTTGCCGGATCCGTAAAATCAAACACATTGATTCCACCCTGATACCAGCCCTGAACCATCACATCCCGTCCGGGTATCGGTACGATCGACCCATTGTGCGCGACACAGTTTTCATTACTTGTTTGAGGCGCCGGCAATTTGAAATAACTTTCAAATTGCATTTTGCCATCACTGATCGAGTAAATTGCATTTGCTCCCCATTCATATGGATCCGTATCACGACATTTGGCTTGAGTACCGCCTCCCCATTCATCAGTAAATATAACCGTGGTTCCGTCATTATTAAATGTCGCAGAGTGCCAATAAGCAAAATTAGAATCTGCTACTGCATCAATCCGAACCGGATTTATAGGGTCTGATATATCCAATAATAGTCCATACCCCTCACATGCACCCCCTGCTAATCCAATTTCCGGATAGAGTGTAATATCGTGACATTGGTTGGGACCCAAATTTTCACCTCTTCCACGCTGAGCCAGCCGTTCATCCATCCATGACGCAAACATACCATCAGCTTGATCTCTAAGTGCCAGACTGTCTGCAGCGGTGGGTTCACCTGAACCCCCTCGCTCCTGAACTATCTGTGCCAAAAGTTGCCTGACTAAACCGTTATTTAGTACCCTGGGCTGACCCATATACTCTACAACAATTCGTCCCGCATCTCTGGCTTGCTCAATTTGAGCCAACTCTTCAGGTGCCAATCCATGTTGGGGTGGTGCCTCTAACTCTTCAAATATTCTTGGGGAGTTTGCAATTGCTGCAAGCTCAGGATTGGCAAGAGGCACTTGAATCACTTCAATTCTAAACAGTGCACTGTTTGGATCTTCACTGGGCAATGCAGAAACACACCCTGGCAACTCATCTTCGGGCCTAACCGGCGCGGATCCTGAGACATAGACATAAACATTTTCATCATCATCCGGATCTACTAAAACCGAATGGGTATGAGAACCTCTGCAGGTTTGAACATTGGAAATATACTCGGGATTTTTAATGTCACTGATATCAAAAATTCGGATTCCCCGCAACCTTTCCTCACTCACAGAAGTGGAAACACCCTCTGTACCACAATCCAGTCGCCCACCCGTACCTTCTCCGGATACAAACAATAAATTTTGGTATACGGACACATCACTTTGTGAAGCAGGACATAAATAATCTACAACCAGCTGCGGATTCGCATAGTCAGAGATGTCCCAAACCATAAATCCATTGTAATTACCTTGAATGGCATAATTCCCGGTAAAAGCTAAATCTGTATTCATGGCCCCTACAAAATTTTCAGGAGGAGGGTCATTAGAGATGAAATCCAAATTCCAGATCACTTCTTCCGCATCAAAAAGTCCCGCTGCAAGTCCCACCCTTGGGTCCGGCGAAGGCCGTTCGATCTCTGTAATTGGAAGCATTGTAGATGTGAGCGCTTCCGTTATCGGTTCATCCTGTGTCATCGCTGACGACACACAACTCGTCCCAATTAAAAGAATACTCATTACAAGTATGCTTCTGACATGACTCCACTTTCTGCTATTTACTTTATTTCTATCCATTTATTTTTTATTCACCGTTAATATTTATAACCATTTTATTTCCGTTTACTCCTCTTCAATCTCATCTAACATCAACCTCATTCGATTGATTTCTGTAATCTGTTCTGCATGAATACCGGATGCCAGATCAAATATTTCATTATCATTTGCAGCCGCATTGGACGCAAATAGCTCATCTACCATAAAAACTGCTCCCAGATGGTGCTCAATCATAAAACTTAAAAAATTCCGGTCAAACTCTCTTCCGGTTGATGCAGCCAGTTCTTCCAACTGTTCTTGTGTTAACATTCCGGGCATGTCATGGTGCCCCATTGAGTGGCCCGACATTGTATGCTCTGACATCTCCATTTGACCCTCTGACTGTTCTTCTTCCTCCTGTTCACTTTGATGACCCATCGCTTCATGATCCATCCTATTGTGATCCATTTCCGACGACTCCTCTTCCAATTGAATCATCATCGTCAGCCCATCGACATGAACCAGAGGTACCGGCTGGTTACGGTCCCGCAACCATTTTTGCATGGTAGCTATCTCATCCTGCTGCGCATTGTGGATTCGGGCTGCAAGAGTTTGAACTGCACGGCTCGCGCCATTTTCAGGGGCAAGATCAGACATGATCAGTGCTTGAGAGTGATGAGTTATCATATCGGTCATAAAATCCACATCTGCCTGAACAAATGACATCCGGGAGTTTTCCAGTCGACTCCAGTAGAGATCTTCTAAATCAGACATATCACGACTGTCAGATTCAGTCATAATTTCACTTTCCGGAGTCTGGTCTGATGGTTCTGTCAAAGGCTCAACACTACTGCAAGCAGCCTGAATAAATAGAAAAGAAAAAATAAGAATTATTGAAAGGGGTCTGTCAATAATTACTGATAGTAGATCTTTCACAAATAAAATCTTGAATTCTAAGTTACTACGTACCAATTAACGAAAATGAATCTTAAATTGGCATAAATAGAGAGTAAAATATAGTAAAAGCTATCACAAAGGAATAGACCTAATCTGAAATCACTTTAAACGAATTATTATTTACCATCAACTGTAATAATCTGTTGTGATTTACTGACCACATCTTTCACAATTTGATCCAGTTCATTTGCCGACTCTAAAACATACGACAGGTATAATTTTTTCTCTTCCTTCGTGAGAGATTCATTTTCAATTTCTTTGATTAAAGCCATCAATCTGGAGAGGGGTGCGCGTACCACATGGGATTGAAGCCAGGCAATCTCTTTCAGCTTCTCATTCTGCTTCTCAATCGTCTCCATATGCACCACTCGTTCAGTGATATCATTCGCAAGTACTATTTCAGCTCTCCGTCCATCTCTGGTAATAATATTGCTTCGGATATCCACATAAATCAGTTCTCCGTTCTTTTTTTTGTGCCTGAACAGACCCTCAAAATAGAATGCATCTTTACCCTTCGACAGTTCAAGAGCTTCTTTCAGTTTAGGTATTTCCTCCTTAGGACGGATATCTTCAATCGTCATGGTTAAAAACTCTTCCTTTGAATATCCATAATGCTGTATAGTCGCTTCATTCATGTCTAAAAATTTTAACGTCTCCAGATCATAAACAAACAGCGGGAGCGGACTCAAATGGAAGAGGTCACTATATTTCTTTTCTGAATCCTGGATCGACTTAATAAATTTGAACCGCTCAATATTGTAGGCTACACTTTTGTAGAGTGCGATAGAGTTGATATTGTCTTTCAACAAATAATCTGCAACACCCAGCGACAGTGATCGAATGGCAAAATTAACATCACTATAGCCGGTTAGAACTATAATTGGGATTCCAACAACAATTGATTTGATCTTTGTGATGAGTTCTTCACCACTCAAATCGGGCAGAGTGAGATCCAGAAGGATAATGTCAAACGGACTCTTTTTTTCAGTCAGTATCTCCTTGGTCTCTTGAAAACTTTTTGCATTGACCAGCTGAGGACTAAGAATGTGATCTTCCAGATAGTCCTCCACTAAAAGATAATCCCCCGGATTATCCTCTACCACTAATATTTTATACTTCTTTTTATCTTTTTCCATTGATTAGACTTTAGGCAGCAAAACCAGGTTAAACCAAAAATCTTCAATGGATGCAACAGCTTTTAAAAAATCATCCACTTCTACCGGTTTTGTAATGTAACAATTTGCGTGATGTTTATAAGCCAGTTTGATATCCATTTCCGATGATGATGTGGTCAGCATGATGATGGGTATATGCTTGGTCTTGTCATTTGTCTTGATAACCTCTAACACTTCATGGCCATTTTTGAGCGGCAGGTTAATATCCAAAAGAATGAGATCGGGTTTTCTAACATCTTTAAACAGACCTCGTTTAAAAATAAAGTCTAGCGCATCTTTCCCATTCTTAACCACACTTAGATCATTGGCAATCTTTCCATCTTCCAAAGCCTCCGTTGTAAGTAAGATATCGCCTTCATTGTCTTCAACCAGTAGTATATGAACTTGTTTCATGATGGATCACCGTCTTTAAGTCGACTCAAAATAAAATATTTGTTCTTGCTCAGTTTCTTATTAACAATTTTATCCCAAGATGGTTCCATCCTGTATTATAACCCCCTCAGCAACGATACGTACTTATTCTTAATGAATATACATTACCCATCCATTTTTGATTGCTTATAATAATAGGATTTTACTTAAAATTCTTATTTTCAATCAATGGATGTCTATTAAAATTAGTGGTTTTAGAAAATAAAATCCTACTTTTTTATTGAAAATTTAAACGTACTTCCCTTGCTCGGCGTTGATTCTACCCATATTTTACCTCCTAAATTTTCTACACTCTTTTTCACAATTGCCAATCCCATTCCCGTACCATCATATCTCTCTTTTTCGTGAAGCTTTTGAAAGATGGTAAAAATCTTGCCAAAATACTCTTCATGAATCCCTATACCATTGTCCTCTACTGAAATGATCCACTCCTCATTTAACTCTTTGGCTGATATTTTTACTTTTGGCGGGACTCCCTCTTTTCTATATTTAATGGCATTACCAATTAAATTTTGGAAAATTTGAGCAATCACTGCTCTTTCGGCCAAGATGGTGGGTAAATTTTCTTTAATGACGATCGCTGAGGACTCTTCAATTGCCTTTCTTTGCAATTGACACGTCTCTTGAACAATCTCTTCAAGATCCACATTTTCCTTTAAATCATTACTTTTCCCTATTTTTGAAAAGTCTAACAGATCTAATATAATCTGCCGCATTCTTTTTGCACCATCTACTGCAAAGTAAATATATTGATGCGCTTTCTCATCCAGCTGATCACCGTATTTTTTCTCGAGTTGAGCGAGAAAACTGCTTATCATTCTCAGTGGTTCTTGCAGATCGTGGGAAGTGACAAAAGCAAATTGTTCCAGCTCACGGTTCGATATAGCAAGCTCTTTTGCATGTTGTTCTAAATTTTCATTCAGCTTCTGCAGTGATTCTTCGTACGACTTCGTTTTTGTTATATCCTGAAGACTGCCAAATATTTTTACCGTTTTTCCAATCAACCTTTCTGCTTCACCAATACACCGAATCCATTTTTGATTTCCCTCTGCGCTCGTGATTTTAAGTTCCAAATCAAATGTTTTTCCGCTCTCTATCAATTGTTCAACAGCCGGTTGTATCTCTTTTTTGCTATCATCACTGTAAAACTCATATCCACGACTCAGACTTGTATCATAAGAATCATCTACCTCCAAAATTTTTCGAGTCATAGGCGACCAGTACATTTTGTCCGACCCATCTTGGGTAAGATCCAACTCCCAGCTACCCATTTTTGCCATCTCGTTGGCTCGGTCTAATAACGTCTCTAACTCTTTCTGTTCAGTGATGTCAATAATTAACGAATCCCATATAATAGTTCCGCCTGAACTTTTTCTGGGTCTGCCAAATCCTTCATGCCATAGGAGTTTGCCGTTCGGCAGACGGCTTCTATATTGACAATGCCACGGCTCCATCGTTTCTGCTGATCTGTTTATACTCTCTAAGACTTTGTCAAAATCCCCTTCTGATTTTGTCTGTTTCCAGATTATATCATTATCTTCCATGCACTCTTCCGCTGTAAATCCCCAAAGTTCTATCGCTCCTTTTGTGAGGCTTGATATCTCATCCGTTCCGTCCGGATGTAATATATACTGGAAAATGGCTCCCGGAATATTATCAGCTGTATTTTGAAGTCGTAGTTCTGCCATTTTTCGATCATGAATATCCTGAAAACTCCCAACCATTCGAATAGGGGAGCCATCCTTATATTCAACTTTCCCAATACTTTTGATCCATATTTCTCTTCCTTTAGCTGTTATTATTGGAAGCTCAAAATTCCATGAATCCCCACTTGAAATCGCTTGATCTACATACTCTTTTACCTTGTCACGAACATCTTCCCTGTAAAAATTGATCCCGGATTCCAGATCCGGTTCAAATTCCTCACCAACTTCATGCAGCTTTCTCGTCATGGGAGACCAATACACCTCTTTGGAAATTAAATCTAAATGCCAGCCTCCTATCCTGGCTAAATCTGTTGCTTCGTCTAATAATTTTTGCAGCTCTTTGAGTTCGGTTATATTTTTTGCAACTCCATAACTAATTCCCTCTTCGGTAGTTTGACGAATACTCCAATCCAGCCATATAAAATTGCCACTTATCGGAACAACACGGTGTGTTAGCTTTATGGTAGTATCACTTTGAAATGACTCCTCTAGTTGATTTTTAAATACCGCCCTATCGTCCGGATGTACAAGTTCAATGTAGGGCATATTCAATAATTCATCTTCACTATAGCCTAATAGTTTACTCCCTTCCGGATTAATTCGTTTAAAGCTACCCTCAAAATCGATCATACAAATGATATCCGGTGCTGTATTGAATATCTGATTGTAATCTTCTTCTAACTGTTTTCTCTTAAGTTCTGAGCCAATGATCGTCTCTAAATCCGAAAATAGGTATTTAGTAGAATCGAGTACATCTCCACTCTTTTTAGATCCCAATAGCAGCACACCCAACACTTCCTCATTGTAAATGAGCGGAATGCCCATTGCAGATTCTAACCCGGTCTCTTTAGCCGCATCACTCCTGATAAAACGGCTCTTATCCCCAAGATGATCCCAAATTTCTCTTTTTTTGCTACTCCAGACACTTCCCGGTAAGCCCTCTCCATTTTTAATCGTTTTTATATCACTGCTTAGCTCATAAAAAGCAGAGGTAAAATCACTCTTTGGATAGATAGTCGTCAAGTTCAATAAATTTTGATCCCTGCTGGTCATCCATATCTCTCCCAGATGAAATTCTCCTGAATTCACAAGATGTGCCAATACATCTTTTAATACATTTTTTAATCGCTGTTGCTGACTGAAGATCTGGCGAATATCCGCCAACAATCTTTTCTGCTTCTGATCATTATGCTGTTGAGTCACATCATTCGCAATCACCATAATTCGAGTCTGACCGTCATAAATGAATTTCTGTCCCGAAATATCCATTTTTGTAATAGATCCATCTTTCTTAAGATGACTATAGACTCCAAAACGAATGATACCTGAAGATGTCTGATATTTTTCTATGGACTTCAGAAGACGAGGGATATCACTTTTTAGCCGTAAATCTTGAATTTTTAGCTTTAGAAACTCCTCTTTTGAATAACCATAGTGGTCAATAGCTGCCCGGTTTACATCTATAATGCGTAAAGTTTGAAGATCGTAAACGTATTTTGGAATAGGGCTTAAATCAAACAGAATTTGATATTTCTCTTCTGATTTTTTTATCTCCTTTTCAGCTTTTACGCGACCCGGTATCTCATTCGCTATACAATAGATTCTCTCTTCATTTGAGTCGTATAATAAAGAACAGGTCAACAACACCTCATAACCATTTTTATGAATGAACCGTTGTTCAAAATCGGGAACACTCTCTCCTGAGATCACTTTTGCTGTAGCCTTCTCCCATTTTTTATAATCATCTTTATGGATATACTCACGATAAAGGTTACCTGTGAGCTGGGATGGTATATATCCGAGAATTTTTTCTGCAGCTTTGTTAGCCCGCAAAATCTTCTTATCTGTATTTAAAACATAGATCAGATCCGAAGACTTTTCTATAATCTTATTGAGCATATTCTTAAATGAGCATATTATTCCCTCTGCTAGTGTATAATACAAGAAAAACTAGCAATGTCCCCCAATCCTAAAACATTAAATTTTTTTAACCTTTGCTAAAGATCACAATTTGATTAGCCAATATCTAGATTAATTTTTTAAATCGTCTCTAATCAATTATTCCGTTCATTTCATGTTCAATCGTTTTCCAATTCGGCATCTGATCGGTTAGAATTCCCTTAAATCGTTTATTATGAGAACGTTCTATCAGATGAGCTATTTCATGAAGCACTACATAATCCAGATGATGAATCGGTTTTTTGGCTAATTCAAGGCTTAACCAGATTCGGGAAGCACGAATATTACAGGTTCCCCATCGTGTTTTCATCTTTTTCACATTCCACTCTTTTACTTTCACACCCAGACTCGCCTCCCACTTTTTGATCAATGGCGGAATCCTTCTTTTAAGCTCTTTTCTGTACCACTCCCTCATCACTTTTTCCCGCTTGATCACATCACTGTCCGGCCGGACAGTCATTACCATCTCTTCATCTTGTAACTGAATAAATGGTTTTCTCTCGGCAATCTTGACTCTTAATCTATATGGCTCTCCAAAATAGTGGTGCGTTTCTCCATCACAGTATTTTGGAGCTCTTCTTTTGGGACGTGATTCAGCAATTTGCAGATGCTTTTTAATCCACTCTATTCTCTTTGAAACAAACTCTTTCACTTTTTGGATTGAAATATGCTTGGGCATAGAAACCCTCACCCTACCTGACGATCGGTACACAACCAAATTGATATTTTTGATGTTTTTCCGAATCACATCCACTTTGATCCCGTAAAGATCTATTTGAAACGTCTCTCTGTTCATAAAATACTCTGTATCTCCAGCTTTCCCTTCATGAATGATTATCGTGATTTTTTTTTAATAAATGCACAATTCATCCTTTATTTCACGAAGTATCGGAATTTGTTTTTGCCAAACCAAATATGGACAACTTTACATCCTCTTTTATAAATCATTGATTTCAATGATATCATTGATTACATTATTAAATACTGTACTGATAAAGTTAATATCAAAACATCATGCCAAGTATTACCATTCGAAATCTTGAGAATTCAATAAAAGAGAAATTAAGAGTTCAGGCTGCAAAACACGGCCGGTCTATGGAAGAAGAGGTACGCACTATCCTCAAAATGGCACTGGCTCAAGAATCAGCTTCCGGAGGCACTCTTGTTGAATCCATTCGAAAACGATTTGAGCCGCTGGGTGGAGTGGATCTACCCGAAATTCCAAGAGAACCCATACGTGAATCTGTTAACTTTGAATCATGACAATTCTTGATACAAACGTATTGTCAGAGCTCATGAGGTCAAGTCCTTCACCTGAAGTGGTTGCATGGGTAGAACGAAACTTGTCGTCAGAACTCTTTATTTCTACTATCACACAAGCTGAAATATTGTTTGGCATAGCACTTCTACCCGACGGAAAACGAAAAAATAATCTAAAAATGGCTGCTCAAATGATGTTTGAAAAGGACTTTGATCGGCGAATTCTCCCTTTCGATCAAATTGCTGCTCAACATTATGCAACGATTGCATCATCCCGAAAAAACTCGGGGAAACCTATACGTCTGTTTGATGCTCAAATTGCAGCAATCGCAAAAAGCAGAGGGGCAAAAGTTAGTACAAGAAATGAAATGGATTTTTCAAATTGCGGTATCACAGTTGTGAATCCCTGGAAGTTTGAAACATAATTCTAAACTATTCAATAGAAGTGAAAATCATCGCCACAACTAAACTACAAAATTTTAGTTTGATCGGAATAACCGGTGTTTCTAATGGGTGTTATCTGGAGAAATTCTTCTTCTACATTGCTGTTTCCCTCCCGATCCTGCCAGTCACCCAGGTAGTCGTATCCCAGTCGATCTCGGAAGAGTTTAACGATCAGGTTTTGGGTGTTGCGTTCGATTTGGCCGATGTCGGTCATGATTTAAATAAGTCTAAATAATCTTTAAATATGTACAACCGGTTTCTTTCAGCTCCGGTCACCTCGTGTAAAATATCATGCTCTTCAAGTGAATTTATAATCTTGTAAGCAGTTGGCATGGATACTCCGGCTACTTCACTTGCCCGTTCTGCAGATATAAGAGGGCGCTTATAGAGATGATTTACCACTCTTTGTGCATTCGCAGATCTGGCTCCCATTGCACGTAACACCACATCTACTTCCTTCTGAAGCTTCAAAATACCATCAAAGGTCTGAATACTACTCTTCGCCGTTTCTATAACTCCTTTCAGAAAGAATTGAATCCATGCGGAAAGATCATCCTTCAACCTGACTCTCATCAGGTAATCATAGTAGTCTGTTCGGTTCTTCTCAAAATAGTCTGACAGGTATAGTATAGGCTGCTTCAATATTCCACAGCTCACCAAGAATAGCGTAATCATCAGCCTGCCGACCCGACCGTTTCCATCCAGAAAAGGGTGAATCGTTTCAAACTGGTAGTGCATGATTCCTATTTTAATCAGATCAGGTAGGTGGAGATTTTCATCGTGCATAAAGTTCTCCAGATCTCCCATCAAATTCGAAATATTTTCATGAATAGGAGGCACGAACGTGGCCTCAGAAATACTTGCTCCGCCAATCCAATTCTGGCTTTTTCGAAACTCGCCGGGTTGTTTCGTTTCCCCGCGTACACCCTGCATCAGTACACTGTGGGTTTTCCTGATAAGCCTTGACGAAAATGGCAGTTTTTCCAATTCCTGAATAGCAGTGCTCATGGCTGCGATATAGTTCTGCACCTCCTCCCAGTCATCGCGTTTTTCTGCCGGCACATTCTCTTTATCCATCAGTGCCTCCTCGATATGTGTTTGAGTTCCTTCGATCTTGGAGCTTTGGGTAGCCTCCTTGGTAACGTGCATACTAATGAACAGATCGATATTTGGGATGTATTCAGAGTACATATCCAAACGGCCAAGCTGACGGTCCGCTTTACTTAAAAGCTCAATAACCTTCAGATCGTCAAGTTGCCACTCCCTGTGCAACAGTCCGGGCTCAAAACTCTCGTAATGCCCCTGGCTGATATATTTTCCCGCTTTAAAGTTTTTCATAAAAAGTTAAATAGCACTATTCTTATTTAAGATATTCGATAAAAACTTAAATAAGAAACTTTACTATTTAAGGCAAGGGCAATTTTCTTAAATAAGGCCGGAATTAATAAAGGATAAGGTACGATCCTATGAATTACTACCTACTTATTCATATAGCTGTGATGCGCCGGTAGAGAGTCTATATGCAGCCTTGTATAGTAGTCGTGTATCTAATTTAACCATTACCAGTTTTACATTTTTTAGATAGTAGAGCATCAGATTAATTTTCACTTCTAAATCTCAATTGAAGTGATACACTTTGATAATATTCGCACAGGAATTTTCAATGGATTGTACGTGAAAAAGAAGGGGTTGAGGTAATTCTGTTGCCCTATCGTTGCCCTAATTTAAATATCCAACATCTAAATCACCCAAAACAAAAAAGCCCTGCAAATCCATATCTCTATGTCTTACAGGGCTTTATGTTTGCGTGGGACCGGGCGGAATCGAACCGCCGACACATGGATTTTCAGTCCATTGCTCTACCGACTGAGCTACAGTCCCTCACAGAAGAGAAATATACGGGCTTTTTAATCAAAGATAAAAGGGAAATGTTATAAATGAGGCAGATGGCAAACGTGAGTCGAGACCCAAAATCAGAAAAGAAGTAAAAAGTGTATCCAGCCTCCGGATTAAGGATAAAAGAACTTCTCACTCCAAATGAATATCCTTCAGTCTCATTTGAATCGTTCTTCTTCCATTCCAGTGATTCTCCTCAAGCATATAAGCAATATCAACTGTATCCTCCTTGTAATTGCGAAGTAACGGCTCAAAATCATGCATGTTAAACCCAATCGCATCAAACACAGCCGAACCGTTCTGTTTCACTCTCATCTTCAGATGACCATTGCCGACAATCGTAGGTACACCCTGAATCTTGACATCACGGCTTACAAAAACCGGTTGGGAATTCTCAGGGCCAAATGGCTCAAACTGAGTTAATATTTTCCAAAATTTGGTGGTTACTTTTTTGAGATCCAGATCTGTGGAGATCTCCAGTACCGGCTTAAAGTCGTTTTCCGAAAGCATCCTGCAAGCAATCTCATTGATTCTGCTGCGGAACTCTTCCAAATTATGGATATCCATAGTTAAGCCGGCCGCAAATTCGTGTCCGCCAAACTGCTCTAACAGATCATCACACTCTTTTAACGCATTGTAGATATTAAATCCTTTGATCGAACGCGCCGATCCTTTGATCTTTCCATCTACTGTACTCAACATAATGGCCGGGCGATAATGAGCATCCACCAATCGGGATGCCACAATACCAATGACTCCCAGATGCCAGTCGGGATGGTGTAAAACCATTGCAGACGTTTCGCTCATGTCAAATTGGTTTTCCAACATCTCCATGGCCTCCTCCATGGTTTCCGAATCAATAGTTCTGCGTTTGATATTGATCGCTTCCAGCTGTTTTGCATATCTGTCAGCCGTTACCTCATCTTCAGCAATCAGCAGTTGAACTGCGGTAGATGCATCTCCCATACGTCCGGCAGCATTGATCCTGGGTCCGATCGAAAAGACAATTTGTGTTGTCGTGATGGTTCCCGGTTGCATTTGGATCAGATCCAGCAGCGCTTTAATGCCAGGCCTTGGATTTTTGTTAATTTGCTTCAGCCCGAGTCTCATCAACGTCCGGTTTTCATCCACTATCGGCACGATATCTGAAGCAATGGATATAGCTACCAGATCAAAAAAAGCGTGGGGGAGGGTGATAGGTAATCCCAGCTTTTGTACTGTCCCCTGAACCAGCTTAAACCCTACACCTGCTCCCGACAAACCATCAAACGGATAGGTGCAATCGGTTCGTTTGGGATCCAAAACAGCAACAGCATCCGGTATTGAACTTCCTACAGTATGGTGATCGCAGATGATCAGATCCATACCTTGTTCCTTCACATATTTTGCTTCTTTAATTGCAGTAATTCCGCAGTCTACAGACACAATCAAATCCGCATTTTTCTGAAGGGCAAAATGAATACCCTCTTCATTGATTCCATACCCCTCTTTGAATCGATCCGGTATGTAGTACTCCACATCCAAACCAAACCCTTTCAGAAAAATATATAGAACGCTGATGGCTGTGGTTCCATCCACATCATAATCTCCATAAATAATCACCTTCTCACTGTTTCGAATCGCGGTAGAGAGACGGCAAGCCGCCGCCTCCATATCTTTCATCAAAAAGGGATCGTGAAGTTTTTCTTCTTCAGGCCTGAAGAATATTTTTGCCCGGTCGAAGTCGGTGATTCCCCGAAGTGCAAGAAGCTGAGCAATCTCGCGGGGGATGTTGAGCTGTTCCTGAAGCAAAGAGATCTCCTCCTCCTTCAGGGTGCTTGGATAGACCCATCGGTACGACATATTTTATGTTCCGTTTTGTTATCATTTAAAGAGGCATCGGGGAGTCACCCCACTCATACCACCAGCATTAAATATCCCTCAAAAAGTCCCGGCGCTCCAAGTCACTTCATTTCGCCTCGGCTCCCATCCAATAGAAATACCCATATCAATCGAAAGATTACCCAGCCGAAACCTTGATCGAACTCCGGCACCCAAAACGGTTCTCGCTCCTCCAAATAGATCTCCTCTCTCCATATCTGCAACCGATTGAGAGAACAGTACCAGATAGATATTTGACAAATAAACAGGTAACAGTACCCCACCATCATCGGGATAGATAATTGGAATAGTGTAACGACTGTTAAAAATAGCTACCTGATTGGCTTCAGGGAAGGGCGTGCTACTAAAAAGATCCGAATATGTTGATCTGACATTAAATACCGGTATCTCAGTTTGACTATAAACCGATGCCGCCAATCTCAACGATTGATTCCATTTTGAAAAAGGAGCTACATAACCGATGGCGCCGGCACGTACTCCTTTTCTCTGGCTCAAATTTACATCTATCTGATAGCGATTATTCCTGATCTCGAACTGATCGCTGTTTAAACCATATCTCCCTTCTGCAAATAAAATCAATCCGCTATTCGGCTGTACATCACGGGTAAACTGCCTAACCCTGTAATTAAGAATAGATCGCATTCCAATCGTATGTCTGGTCCCAAAATCAGACAACTCTGTTGAGGGTTGATTTCGGTCCAGAAACCGAATCTGACTCAAAAAATATTGCGGTTCAAATAGAATGGAACTGAATCGCACATTACTCTCCAACCGATATCGAAACGGAACTTTTAGAGCAGCACCCCTCGACTGTTGAATAAGGTCTATTCTGCTATTTTCGCCGCCATTCTCAACTCCGATGGATGTAAAATTGGGGCTGTTAAAAAGTTCGACTCGAAATCCAGGGAAATAAGTTTGATTTACATATTCCGCATTATACCAAAATCGCTCGGAAAAATGATTTATCTCCACATCGTACCTCTGGCTGCTCATTACATCTACACTTTCGAATTTGAGTCCAAACCGGTTTAATCCATCCTCTTTTTCATAAGTAGGACTCCAAAATCGCGGCTTCAGCCAGTCACCACCGGGTCGGTATCGCTCAAATTCCCATTCACTTGTATCCACATTCCGGTTCATTTCCCGACCCATCAACGGACGACCCAGTAGATTCTCAATTCGGTCACTATATTTCCAACTCTCTCTCTGAAGAACATCACCTGCCAATGCGGATCTTTCAACCACATAGAGCAGCTGTTCATTTTCTTGCTGCGCGATATAAGCAATCTGACTCCCGCTCGGGGAATAAGAACCTTCAAATACATTATTCCGACTCTCCGTTAATTGCATGATACGATCATTTGTTACGTCATACTCATAGAAATTCATAATCCCGGTGTGGTCGGAAACAAATAACAACTTCTCCTCATGTGGGTGCCATGACAGATCATAAACCGACCCCTCCGAAAACACAATATCCGGTTCGGATGAAAAAAGTGGCACATTGATATTCAGATCTGTGAACCAAATTGCCTGAACCCCTTTGATTCTGCCAATCAGAGCAAAATGTCCTTCTTTATGAGGATTCGACGCAATCTGAACGATCGAGGAGTGCTCCGATTTTTCAAATCGATCTGTAATTTCACCATCTGCCGGATTTATGGTAACTAAATTCAACTCTGTGGCTTCAACCTGACCGGCATAGAGTCCCGATTCTGACCATTCCGGAGAGAACAATCTCTTTTTATTTGTCAGCCTTTCTGATGTTCGGTTTATAATATCAAATCGATGAAGATCACCCCGAAAAAGATTGTCAAATTTCGAGTCTGAATGATATCTGGAGTAGGTTATCTCGTTCTTTTGTTTGTCGATTGAGTAGACATGATCCGGTGAAATGAATACTTCATGCAAAAGCCGGGTGCTTGTTTCATCAATACTATATTGATAAAATCCGGATGACCTATTGCAACTTCGAGCATAAAAAATCAGATTTTCTTCATCCAGCCAGAGTGGACGATTGAACCTTCTGCATGTAGCATCAAACCGAATCTCTTCTGATTTTGTTACAGGTTCTCCACGAAGAGCGGATCGACGATCACTCTCTTCGGTGGATTTGATTTCACTAAAATCCTTGTAAAGTTTCCCGGGCCAATCTCCCGTAGTGAGGCGCAGCGCGATTCCATACCCTAAAAAAGGATATTTATAGTGGGTCTTGATAGACTCTTTGATCACCTCTGATCCATAAGATTCTAATAGCCAGTTGGTAAATTCATACCCTCCGACGTAGTGACGATTAAAGGGGGGGGTATAATCGGATGACTGTAATAGTTGCCCCATCGACCACTCCTCTCCTGAATCGATCAAAGAACTGAATTGATTTCTGAAGTAAGGATAGTGCCCTCTGCCGGAGGATGGTATCAACCCATGACTCTCATGATGAACGGCAATTCCCTCAAACACACCTAACGGTGCCGCACCATGAACGGACCGTCGAAGATCGGGTGAAAACAGCCCGAGTGCTCTTGTGAATGAGGGTGGATTTACACTGAAGTGCATCACATGAACCAATTCATGCGGTAAAACCAGCTCCAGCCAATCGCCGGAACGAGGGTTCATTGTTTTGCCCACTATAGGTGCCAGCTCAACCTCTGACCGAAAGTTTAACGATGTTACAAATCCATTAGAACGATCATTTTCCGGGTTTATGATGAATGGGAAATCCTTAACTGATCCGCCAACTAACGATTGTATATCGTCATAATCACTCTCCAAGATTGTCATAGCCCGAATCGCTTCAGCATTATATCTTTCCGGATAGATCAAACGAAATCGTTCGGTCCTGATCTCCATCCAATCCTGTCCCGGAACACGATATTGAGTTTGATAAAGTTGAGCCTGAGCCGGAATCGATACAACCAAAAACAGAATCATCAACCCTATAAAACGTACATTTTTCATCATTTTTTATAATGTTGATCAGTGAATACTCATTTTATTTTAATCTATTGAATCAGCATCCAATAGAGATATATACAGGCAAAAACAGTTAAAAATAGAATGCCGGAAATACTTAACCAATATAACCACTTCTTAGGTCTGTATTCCTCAGCTACTTCGGGCTGATGAATCAGTTTGTGATTCATAAAGGCCAAAACCGGCGCTGCCAGGAACGACATGGTGGTGGCAAGATCAATCAAAACTCTGAAATGATCACTAAAAAAAACTAAAATAATGAACGTACCTAAACTTACGCCTATCAAAAACCATGAATAGGATGGACTCTTTTTGGGTTGTTCGACGCTGTCTTTCTGTAAAATGGTTACAAAATGTGTGAGCAGTCGGGGATAGGTATCCGTCACGGTTAGTGTGGTTGTAAACATGGTGGTGAATGCACAGATCACAATGATATAATAAGCCCAGTTTCCAAGTGCTACTGTGTAAAGTTCGATCAGTTGATTAGAGAAACCGGCTGCACTGGCCGCAAACGGTTCACCGGAACCATACATAACCAAAGCGCCAAGTACCAAAAAACAGAGGGCGATTACGGCCGCGCCAATGTAACCCAGGTTAAAATCAAATAGCACTTCGTTTAGCTTGGGTTTATAGTTTGTCTGTTTCATCCGTTCAATCGTCCAAATCGATTGCCAGGTTGAAGCATCGATAGGGATCGGCATCCATCCCATGAGTGCAATCAGAAATGCAACACCGGAGATCGTCCAGAGTTCAGGAGTCAAAAATTCCGGCTGCGGTTGATATCCAATATTCAAAAAAGCAAGGGTCATCGCCACAACTGTCGATATTGCCAATATCACCATCAACACCTTTACTGCGATATCAAGAAGGGAATACGTGTTCTTGACCAGATAGAGTATACAGAGTCCCAATATGACCCCACTCCAGACCGGGATGGAGAGCTGAATTCCGGTCAGATTGCTCGCCAAACTTGCTGTAACTAATGTTACCGCGGCATGAACAGCAAACATCGTGGATAGGGTAAAAATGATGAAGATCCAGAGTGCCCATTGACTCATTTTAGAGTAGCCTTCAATCAAATTTTTTCCTGTTGCCAGCGCATAACGTGGCCCAAATTCAAGAAATGGATATTTGAAGACGTTGGCCAAGATCACAGCCCAAACCAAAGCAAAACCAAACTCAGCTCCTGCACGGGTCGACTGTACCAGGTGAGATACCCCAATAGCTGCAGCAGCCATGATCAAACCCGGTCCAAGGCTTTTTTTAATCCCCTCCAGTGAAATATTATTCATCGTTTCGTTGATTATATTTTTTGATGGATTTGAAAATGGGCTGTATTCGTTCGATAAATTCGCTTAAAAAAGATTTACTTACAACCATCTATAAAGATTATGGAACCATTTATCCGGAGTTTTCTTTATAATTTATAGAGCACATCATAACATTAAATAAAAGAGATATCAGGATGGTAAGTGAAAAAACAATAAACGAACTGATCAATCAAGATGGTGAAATTTTCGTAACCATTACACTTCCAACTCATAAAAAAGGAGAAGAGTCCAAACAAGATCCAATCCGTTTTAAGAATTTATTGAATGAAGCCCATCAGAAATTATCAACCAAACTATCCGGTACCGTAAACATAGATAAGTTTCTTAAACCTGCAAAAGAACTACTGGAAAAACCCCTTTATTGGTCGCATCTAGACCGCGGGTTGGTTGTCTACATCACAGAAAACTCTTTTAGAGTGCACAAGTTGCCTTATCTATTAAAAGAGCAAGTCTTCGTGAATGATCACTTTTTGATTACACCCATGCTGCCAATGACAAGTATGGACGGTACGTTTAATTTGTTGGCCGTGAGTCGTCAGAATTTGCGTCTGCTGGAATGCAACCGAAATGAAGTCAATGAAATAACCCCCGGTGATAGTTCTACATCCGTAGACGATTATTTGGAAGTAGATCCGGAAAAACAGCTTCAGTTTCACTCCGGGTCCAAAGGACAAAAAGCTGTCTACTTTGGACATAATGCAAATGAAGAGGATAAAATGATCGTGGTTGAGATGTATCTGCGTGAGGTTGAGAAAGAGATCACACCTCTTCTGAATCAGAGCCAAAATCCACTTATTCTTGTGGGTCTGGCTGAAAATTTAAATCTATACAAAAAGGTCAACAGCTATAGCCGGTTGTTGGATAACGAACTCCAAAAAAATCCCGATGAGTTGTCCGATAAAAAATTAAAAGATGAGGGATGGAATATTATTAAAAATCACTTTTTAGCCGATATGTACCGTTCGCTTGATAAGTATGGAGCATCCTCATCAGAAATATATTCGAACAATTTAGGAGAGATTGTGGAAGCGACGGTGATGGGTAAATCCAATACCATCTTTATTGCCAAGGATGAACAGAAGTGGGGATTTTATGATGAAGAAAACCACACCGTTCAATACAGCAATAACAATAACCCGGATGATGTGGAGCTTCTGAATTGGCTTTCGATCACCGGATTTAAAACAGGGAGTAAGGTCTACATGTTGCCCAAAGAAGAGATGCCTGCTAGGTCAACGGTCGCGGCAGAGTTTCGATTTTGAACTGCATTGAAAGGGTATTTTCATTTCACGCCGTTTGAACTGACGGTTTTTGAGTTAAACCACCACGTCACATCGAGCGAAACGCAGGAGCGCTCCTCTGTTATCCCATGAGGGTAGGGACTGAAGCGACGAAGTGCAGTCGAGATGTCCTCGCATTGGCAGGTAGTTCTCGCTTTAACATGGAGTGTTCTCGACTTCATACCGACAAAAAACGTCGGTACTTCGCTCGAACTGACGGGTTACCTTTTAAGCCCTTTCTGCCATTTCGAGCCAAATTATGGTTTTTTCATCCAGTGACTGCGTGAGTTCACCGTATCTCTCAGAATGATCCCGCACCTCATCTGAAGACAACTTGCCTCCCGAAAGAGCCTTCTCTATCTCAGATTTCTCTTTCTCCAAATCATTGATCTCTTTCTCCAGTTTTTGAAACTCTTTCCGTTCCTGAAACGAAAGTTTTTTTACTTCTTCCTTTGGTTTAGGCGCCGGTGTACTCTGAACACTCTTTTTATCATTCCCTTTGCTCTCTTTTTTCTGTGCTGCCAACTCCTCGGCCTGGAGTTCCCGATACTCCATGAAGGTACCGTGATGATCTTTGATCACGCCATCCCCTTCAAAAATGAAATAGTGATCTACCAGTCGATCCATGAAAAATCGATCATGGGATACGATAATCAGACATCCGCCAAAACCGGATAAAAACTCTTCTAGTTTCTGAAGAGTCGTTAGATCCAGGTCATTGGTAGGTTCATCCAAAATTAGAAAATTGGGATTCTTGATGAGAACCATCATCAATCCAATCCGTCTTTTCTCCCCGCCACTGAGTTTATGAATCGGTGTGTACTGCATCTCAGGAGTAAACATAAAGTGCTCCAGAAATTGTGACGCGGAGATCTGTTTCCCATCTGCCAATTCAATGACTTGCGCTATATCCTTGATCACATCGATAACACGCTTCTCCTCATCCACTTCAATGCCCTTCTGACGGTAATGGCCTACTTCGATGGTAGCGCCGGTTTTAATCTCACCCTGATCAGCCTTCTCTTCACCGGTAATAATCTTTAAAAACGTACTTTTCCCAACTCCGTTTTTTCCGATCACTCCGATCTTTTCCCCTTTTTTAAAAGAGTAAGTAAATGAATCCAGGATAACGAGATCACTATAAGACTTTGAGATCTTTTCGAGCTCTAATATTTGTCCACCGATCCGTCTCATCGACACACTTAACTCCATCTCCTGATCTGTCTTTGTTTGAGAGGCTTTCTCTTTGGTATCATAAAATGCATCGATGCGAGACTTTGATTTAGTAGTTCGGGCTTTAGGCTGCCTTCTCATCCAATCGAGCTCTTTTTTCATCAACTGACCCGCTTTGGCGACTTCTGTTCTTTCCACTTCCTCTCTTTCCGCTTTTTTTTGCAAGAAGTAGCTGTAGTTTCCTTTGTGATGGTAGAGTTTTCCCCCCTCCATCTCCAGGATGTGATTACATACACGATCTAAAAAGTACCTGTCGTGAGTAACCATAAAAAGGGTCACTTTACTGCCTGCCAGATACGCCTCAAGCCACTCGATCATATCGATATCCAGATGGTTTGTCGGCTCATCCAATATCACAATATCCGGATTATCAAGAAGTACAAATGCAAGGGCCACTCGTTTTCTTTCACCCCCGGATAGAGATGAGATTGATTGATTTAGATCCAGAATATTGAGCTTGTTTAAGATCTGCTCCATTCGTTGTTCATAATCCCAGGCATTCGCAGAATCCATTGCCGCTGTTGCTTTCATGAACGCATCTTGAGTCTGTTCATTAAAATCTTCTGCCTGCGCGGACACAGCCTCCTCATATCGCTGTACAATGCGAATAACATCCGAGTTACCTTGTGAAATATATTCACGGATTGTCATTGAAGGATCCAACTCAGGCTCCTGCTCCAAATAGCCGAGTCTGAGTCCGTTTTGCATCATCACTTTCCCGCCATCCTGAGTCTCATTGCCCGACAATATTTTCAAAAGTGTTGACTTCCCCGTGCCGTTTTGAGCAACAAGGGCCGTTTTGTCGCCACGTGAGATGCCAAAAGTAATTCCTTCAAATAGAGGTTTCAGTCCAAAACTTTTGGATAAATTTTCAACAGATAGGTACGTCATAAAATGAATAGATCTTTAATAGTCATAAATCACTCGGTGAACGAGTCTAAAACCCGATCCTTGTATGCGTGACTCTTTTTGTTCCGAGGGTATCAAAATAGTACTTTTCTAAACCATGCTCCCAACCTAATTTTTTAAAACTTTATGAAATTTGATCAACACTTTCTGATTGATCTGGTGAATGCAAAAATGCCGTTCGGGAAATATAAAGATTGGTACATCACCGGCTTGCCTGTTCACTATCTGGAGTGGTTCAGCAGAAAAGGGTTTCCTCCCGGACAACTTGGGCAGTATCTCTCGACCATGTTTGAAATTAAAACGAATGGTTTAGAAGATATCATTAAACCGATTATCCACACAGAAAGAACTAAATACTGATAGATCCAACATCGATTTTACTCGTTTATCACTCCTTAATTCGGTAATTTAAACTGACTAAGGGGTCACTTTATAATTGTTTTATTACGTCGTAACACATTCATCATGCTGGTACTTGTTATAAATTGTGGAAGTTCATCTGTTAAATATGACCTTATCGACACCTCAAATGAAATAGATGTCTGTAAAGGGATGGTGGAACGTATAGGCGCCGTTACCTCCATTGTGAAACATGAACCTGCTGAAGGTAACCGCCGTAAGGAGACAAAAGTCATAAGTAGCCATACTGAAGCCTTGCAGGAGATTCTCGACTATTTGATGAGTCCGGATAACAAAATCATTACGTCTTCATCGGATATAAAAGCCGTAGGTCATCGTGTTGTTCATGGCGGGGAAAAATTCAAAGATGCCGTGTTGATTGATGAAGATGTAAAGGAAGCAATTGAACAAGCATTTGATCTTGCTCCTCTGCACAATCCGCCTAATCTCAAAGGAATTCAGGCCGCAGAAGATCGGCTGCCCGATATTCCTCAGGTTGCTGTTTTTGACACTGCATTTCATCACTCCATTCCCCCGCATGCATACCTATATGGAATACCAAACCGCCTCTATAGGCGACATAAAATTCGGAAATATGGGTTCCATGGAACGTCACACTATTTTGTAAGTCGCCAGTATTACAAACTGTCAACTAAACCGAAATCTGAAACCCGGGTGATCTCATGTCATCTCGGCAACGGTGCCTCCATAGCCGCCATCAAAGGGGGTGAGTCCATTGATACATCGATGGGTTTTACGCCTCTGTCCGGAATGGTGATGGGGACCCGAAGCGGTGACCTGGATCCATCCATCCTCTTCTACATCATCGAAAAAGAGGAGATACAGCTGAACAGCCTGCACGCCATGTTGAATCGGCATAGCGGACTTCTTGGGCTGAGCGGGTATGCAAGTGATATGAGGGATTTGATTGCAGAGGCAAGCAATGGTGATCGACGGTGTCAACAAGCGATTGATGTTTTTTGTTACGATATCAAAAAATATGTCAGTAGTTATATCGGTATCATGAATGGTTGTGATGCTATTTTATTTACTGCAGGGATTGGGGAAAACTCTTCACTTATCAGGAAAAAAGCATTGGCAGAGATGGATAATCTTGGCATTCTGATTGATGATCAGAGAAATGAAAATGCAATGCCCGGTAAGATCACGAAGATCAGCGCCGACTCGTCGGCCGTGGAAGTCTATGTAATACCGACCAATGAAGAGTTGGTCATTGCTATTGATGCTGCCAAAATTGCCTCAGCACTCGGGCAAACACCCTGGGTCTAACAAAAAACCCCTGCCCGATGATCGAGAGGGGTTTTTAAATGGTTTCGTAAATCAAATCAGCAGAAATGTTGACTACTCTTCAATTTCAAAATCTTCCTGTACTGGAACAGCTGTTTCAGATTCTGAAGGAATCGTAAAGTCTGATTGTTCAATGGGGTCGCCTAATCCGGACTGTTGCTGGATTGTACTCTCTGAAGAGCCTCCCCGGTCAATAGCAAAATTAGCCAACACACTAAGGCTTAAAAATAGTGCCGCTAAAATAGACGTCGTTTTGGAGAGCAGATCTGCGGTTCGGCGAGCTCCCATAGAAGCACCACCCGCCATTCCGGCTGCGAGTCCGCCCGACAATCCCTCTTTCTGTCCAGGCTGAAGAAGTACAACGATAATGAGTAAAAAACAAATCACTGTAATCAGTGAAATAATAATTCCGTATAACATATGTATCAATTTTCAGTTTGATGCTAAGTGAATAAAAATATCACTATTTCAGCTTTTAACAAAGTACTAATGAAATAACGTTTGAAAACGAACATATTGTATTTCATTCAGCATCTCGATTACACTTCGTCGTACCCCCTTCCATTACGAAAAGCTAATGAATCACTTAGGGATCGGCTGAATCAGTTTTGCGTCGTTATTGTTTGGGTCGTTTACTTTTTTAGAGACTCTCAATACAGAAAAATCTGTTAAAAGCAGAGGGGTTTTAAATTCATTTAAAAAGGTAGTCGGATTCCCTTTTACTTTCAACCACTCCTTCATGGACTCATTGCTCAGGATAACCGGCATCTTCTCGCTCATTGGGTGAATCAACGGATTGGAGTCTGTGACCACCATACAGCAGTACTCATCTTCTCCAACAATAAAACCTGCTATAATCATGATTGGCCTGTTTAACATCCTTACAAAAAATGGATGCTCGTTTTCACGATCCTTTTTCCACACATAAAATCCGCTCAACAGAATCAGACACGGTTTCGTTTTTTTGTTTTTTATAACCTCCCACACTTTTGCCTTTTCAAAAGCTGTTTTCTCCTCATTCTTGGTGTTGACCCTTCCCCAGCGTATTTTTTTGGGCTGTAGATCGCTCTCACTTTCTCCTTTTACAAGTGTCGGCAAATACTCACCCGCAGTGATATTGTAATTCGGTTTTATTAGAATCTCCGATTGGATATGAATCGATAATTGCTCTTCAAAGTCCTGTTTATCCGCAAAAAAAGCTGCCCTTTTAATCATAATCTATTGTTTCTGTAAATCATTGTATAGTAATAATCCGTCCATTTAGTTCCATTCATAATTCCTTGACTCTGAATTTAACATATCACGAATAAAATTATTGACAAATCGCGATCTCTGTTTTTATTATGATTAATTAAGTATGTTTAGAACAGTAGAGTTAATTATTAGAAACTACATTTTATTTTTTAACCGGTGACTGTCAAAGGTCCGATATGAATAGGTATCGTACTCTGAAAAGATAGTTTCACCACCTGTGATGAAGTTATAAGCTATTATGATCTATACGCATTAATTGAGATAGACGCTTATTCAATTCATCCTGTTAATTGAAATATTGATCAAAAAATTTGAAGAGGTAACCCATTGTCGTTTAATCAATTTCGACTTAGTTCAGACATCTTAAAGGGGCTAAAAGATACTAAAATTGAAAGTCCTTCACCTTTACAAAAAAAGATATTTAAGGCCGTACAAGGGAAAAAAGATCTTGTCATCAATACGACCACTGGAGAAAATCCGGAGGTAGGATATCTTATTTCCCTTCTGAATGATATCACCAAAACAGAGCGCAGACAGGGAACGCGTGCAATTATCATTGCCGGCAATAAGGAACATGCCAAAAAATTGGATGAGTGGATTTGGGCAATTGGATATTACGCCTCCATTGAAAGTGCATGTTTCACTACAGACGGTAATGAAGAGGAGCAGATTTCAGCTCTCTCTGCAGGGCCTGTTATCATTGTGGCTACGCCTGATCGACTCTCCTCCATTCTCAGTAAGGGACGACTCGTTTTTCGTGAAGTTACGCAATTCATTGTAGATCAGGCTGAGTTGATAGAGGATTGGGAAGCGGTTGAAGTAATTTCGAAGCGAATTTTGGGCAATTGCCAAAAGATTTTTACGGCAGAAAAAGATAGCAAAGAGTTACGAGAGGCAGAAAAACATCTACTTCAGGATCCTGAATTGGTGACACTTGCCAAGAAGCCGGAGTCAAAAAAGGAGAAGGACGTTGCCATCGACAAAAGTCTAACTCAGTACTACATTAATGTGCCGCCTCGATCAAAAATTACAACATTGATGAATCATCTGGATAATCACAGTGCAGACTCTGTGGTCATCTTTACAGCGTCCAGAAAAACAGCAGATCGACTTTATAAGATACTTCGGAAAAGTGACAAACGGGCAGTCAGTCTCCATAGTCAGCTAGATAGTGACATATTTAAAGAACGATTTGAAAGATTTACTTCGAATAATGTGCAAAATCTTTTGGTCGGGGAGATGTCGGCAGCAGATTTACCATTGGAACAAGCTACACAAGTGATCAACTATGATGTTCCGGAGGAAGTGGATGAATACAAATCAAGAGCAGGGTTAGTAGGTGACGGTAAAGCGACCCGAATGATCAGTTTAGTATCAAAACAAGATAGGGAGGATATTGATACTATCTGTAAATCATTGGGGTATGCCCCTGAAGAGATACCGCTGCCAAAAGCTGTGAAACAGAAAGTCTCAAGCCAAGATAAAAAAGATAATCGGGCATCAAAGAGTAAAAGCAGTTCCCGAAACAGTAAAAAGAAACCGCCGAATAAAGGACCAAAAAAGAAACGCCAAGCCCCTCATAAGAGCAAGTTGAACATCAATGAACTCCCCAGGCCTACATACGATCAGCTTGACGGCGGACGTACAGGCAAAACCCGGAAAAAAGGATTGGTTGGGTTCATTAAAAATCTTTTTAGTTCCTGATGTATTGATATCGTTTCATTCAAGCCACTTTTGATGGTTGCAGTAAGAATCAGGAATTGTTACTATATTTTTGTCTTAGAACTCATTTTAAAAAGAAAAGGGCGTTCGACAATTGTCCCGATTCATTTGTATTTTAAGTTCATTAGTACTGTTTTCGGTGATACCGAAATCGCGTTAACAAATTTTCACCTTAATGATTATGGTTTCATCTATCTTCAAGAAGAAGAAACCATTCATCAGACCTTAAACTATTGAAAACCGGTTATGAAATTTAATGTATCCAGCAAAGATTTAAACGACGGGCTATCAGCTGTAATTGGTGCTGTTCCATCGAAAGCAACCCTTCCTATTTTGGAAACCATCTTGTTTGAGAGTGAAGATGGGAAACTAAAACTCACTGCAACAGATCTGGAAATTTCGATCATTGAATATATTGAAGCAGATATTGAAGAAGAGGGAGCCATTGCTATTCCTGCTCGCCGGCTGCTCGAAACTCTGCGTCAGTTGCCCAATATCCCGGTATTTTTTGCCATAGATGAAAACCAAAATGTGGAATTCAAAACGGACAAAGGGAAATATAAACTTGTGGGTGAAGAAGCTGATGAATTTCCCGAGATTCCGGATATGAATGGAGGTGTCACACTCACTACAGAAACCGACCTTATTCAAAATGCCATTGATCGAACCATGTTTGCTGTTTCGACCGATGATCTTCGTCCGGCCATGATGGGGGTATTTTTTGACATAAGTGCTACAGAATCGAAATTTGTTGCAACAGATGGCCATCGTCTTGTTAAGTATGTAAACCGGGATTTTAAATCTGAAAAACCTCTCTCATTTATTGTACCGGATAAAGCACTACACCTGGTATCAAAATCTCTCGATTCAGCGGATTGTGCCATCACAGTATCGGACGACCATGCGCAGTTCAGCAGTGGCAACACCATTGTTATCACCAGACTCATAAACGAACAATATCCAAACTATGACTCTGTCATACCCCGCGATAATGACAAAATATTGCTGATCGATAAAGCCCAAATGTTATCTACTGTTAGGCGGGTCTCTGTATTTTCAAGTTCTACTACTCGCCAGATTCGGCTGCATCTTCAGAAAGATAAACTCACTATTCGTGCGGAAGATCTGGATATGAGTAGTGAGGCAAAAGAAACGATCTCCTGCGACTATTCTGCTGATGAGATGGAAATCGGTTTTAATGCAAAATATCTGGCCGATGTGCTGAACAATGTGGATGGAGATGAAGCGAAGTTTGAATTTTCAACCCCTAACAGGGCAGGGATCGTGAAGCCGGCAGAGGAGAGTGATGAAGAACAGATGCTGATGCTAGTAATGCCTGTCATGTTAAATAGTTATGGTTCTTAAAAACGATCCATGCACTCATCATCCATTATTACGCTTACGACAGATTTTGGCTATCGGGATCACTATGTGAGTGCAATGAAAGCGGTGATTTTAGGGATTGTTCCGGATGTCCGGCTTGTCGATATTTCCCATGAAATTCCCCCTCACGACACCATGGCAGGTGCCTGGGTGGTTCGCAATTCAGCCATGCTCTACCCTCCCGGAACCGTTCATTTGGTCGTTGTTGATCCCGGTGTGGGAACAGATCGAAAACCGGTAGCTCTTCAGATCAATGACCAGACGTTTGTTGGCCCCGACAACGGACTCTTCTCTCTTATTGCTGAAGATTTCGACTACAAAGCGGTCTCCTTAACCAATAAAACGTATTGGAGAAACAACCGATCCAATACCTTTCACGGAAGAGATATCTTCGCCTCAGTGGCTGCTCATCTGTCTAAAGGTGTACCAATGAGTGAAATGGGAGAGAAACTCGATAAATTGGTAACGTACCGATGGGCCATTCCAATTTCAGACAAAGATGGGATACAGGGATGGATTGTGCATATCGACAGATATGGAAATCTGATTACCAATATCCCGGAGACACTTTTACGCGACAATCTGCAAGAATCACAAGCGATTCGGATCTATGTAGGCAATACCATTCTGGAAGAAATTTCAACAACCTTCGCTTCTGTCACAGATGGCGAACCGGTTGCATACATTGGCAGTTCAGATAAACTTGAGATCGCTATTAACAGAGGAAATGCCAAAGAGATGTTGGGTGTTGAGAAAGGAGCCCAGATTTCGATCATTATTCAGAAATAGCGAAACACCTGAACGTCTTCCTCGTATACAGGAGTTATATTTAGAAGCACACACAGGATCCTTCACTTTCTAATCAACGGTAAATCGACATGAGCCTGGAAGTCCGATCACCCCTCTACGATGATCTGCGTATCTCACTTCCTGATGAGATGGCAATCCTCTCAAAGTCTTTTAACGGGACCGTCTGTTCTGCTAAGGGTGATGAATACCCCATTAAAAACAATATCGTGGATCTTCTGACGAAAGAGAAAAATTATACCTTGGCTCAAAGTACCAATCACTGGAAATTAACAGCCACTTTTTACGAAGATATCTGGCGTGTTCGTTCTCTATCACTGTTAACGGGTGAACTTTTCCCCATAGAAAAAGAGAAAGAACTGCTTAAAAAATGGGTCGATCCGAAGCCCGGATTAACCTATCTGGATGTGGGCTGTTCTACAGCACTCTATGCACGATCCCTCAAAAAGAATGAACCGGGATGCCATTCTATCGCTATGGATTTTTCAACCGCAATGCTTGAAGAAGCTCGAATTAAAGCCGAAGCAGATGAAGCTGATATCTATCTCCTGAGAGCCGACGCACGGGAGATGCCTTTTTTTGCGAACTCAATAGATGGGGTTGTGATGGGAGGTACTCTGAATGAATTAAGTGATGAATTGAAGGTACTCTATGAATGCCGCAGGATACTCAAAGAAGAGGGAGTTTTATTTATGATGCACTTAATATTTTCAGACAGATGGTATGGAAGGGTACTGCAAAGCTCAGCCGAATGGAGCGGAATTAACTTTTGGACGTTAAAGCAGAGTAATGAGCTTTTTGAAAGAGCCGGCTTTTCAGTTGAAGATCAATTTACAAAAGGAATCGTCTGTTTTACAATGCTCAAACCGGTTTAAGATCCGCCCATTAAGGGTTCGTTGATGGCTCTGATACTTGCATTGGGCAACCCTTCAGGATTGTGACTTTTACTCATTTCCAGTGCTTCAATAACGACTCTTAAATGCATCTCTTTTGAATTTTCATAAAAGGTTTGAGCTTCCCCACTCAATTTTGGTTTCCCATGAAGCGGCTTGTCACTCACACAGAGCAGTGTGGCAAAAGGAATCCGGTATCGATAACCGTTTGTTGCAACCGTCGCAGACTCCATGTCAATGGCTACACTTCTGCTAATATGAATTTCATGAACGGTTCTCTTTTTCATAAACTCCCAGTTTCTGTTTGCCGTGGTATAAACCGTTCCCAGTCTGTAGTTCAGTTCACGGCTTTCCAACGCTTCCTTTAAGAATACATTGAGCATATGATTGGGCGTAATGGGGATATTCAGTGGCAAATTATTATCCAGTACACCATCCGATCTCATAAATCCGGTTGCCAATACAAAATCACCGATCGCCTGATGATTTCTTAATCCGCCGCAATGACCAACCATCACCATCGCATCGGGTCGCAACACAGCCACATGATCCGAAATCGTTTTGGCGTTGGACGGGCCTACACCAATATTAACCAGTGAAAACCCTTTGTTTTCAGGAAGTTTATGATGGTATGCCGGCATTTGAACGGGACGATCCGGCTTCACACAATCGGGATATAATTTGTTGAATACATCCACATGCATATCATAATTGGTGAAAAGGATATAACGTTGAAAATCTTCAGGGCGTGTTCCCGTATAGTGCGAAAGGCGGTTTAGCGAGATATCTATCCGCTCCGGACTAAACAGAAAGAGTTTTTTCTGTGTGATGTCCCACTCATCTTCATCGATGTTATCAAACAGATTTGGATCATTCAGATCTGTGCATGGTCTGGATGCAAATATTTTGAGTTCAGCACCTCGTTCCAAAAGTTTTTTCATCTCTCTGGTAAGATACCAGCGATAGGCGCTGGGCAGGGCCATCTCTCCGGTAATAATTGGATTGTGTTCCGACCATTCGCGTTTCACCACCAACTTGGGATAATCCCCATCTTGATATATCTTCTCCATCAGGTCGCATGCCCGATTCACAATCTCTTTAAGTTCTTCTTCACTTGAGTAGGAGTTTTGGTCAATTTCTAATCTTTTTTCCATCGTAATAATATAAACTATGTCTATGTCGGATCGCTATACTTTTTTCCAAGCCTCTGTGGAATATCATACAAGATAAGAAAGTCTGGGAAACTCCCATTTTCTCTCTTCATCAAATTGAACTTTTGCCGGACAAGAAGGAGAAAACCGTTCACTTCTATCGCCTCAATGCACCGGAATGGATCAATGTGATCGCTTTAACACCTGAGGAGAATGTCTTATTGGTTGAACAGTATCGGGTTGGAGTGGATGAAACGACGTTGGAAATTCCGGGTGGGATGGTAGACGGCGAAGAAGAACCGATCAAAGCAGCACAAAGGGAACTCCTCGAAGAGACCGGCTATGGGTCCAATCAATGGGTGAAATTGGGTAAAACCAGTGCAAATCCGGCTATTCAAACAAACTTTACACATCTATACCTTGCCAAAGAGTGCCGGAAATTAAAAGAGCCTGAAAACGAAGGAAATGAAGATATCAAAGTACATACCATGCCGTTGCCCCGTTTTCTGGAGCTGGTCAAGAGTGGAACCATTCATCACGCGATAGTCTTGGCGGCGGTTGCTCAGTATCTTCTTGCAGAAAAATGAACTTACATTGATGAACCCTGACTCATTCCAGGACCTCTAGCCCACAACGTCATGCCGGACATGAAAAAATTGACGATGTTGATAAAATTCAGAATCAAGATAAGGGTACATATTTCGAACGTGTAATCCGGTATCTCCATACGTTGATATAGGGCTGCCCCAGAACAACGTATGGAGTTCCCGGCTCTCCGGCCAGGATGGCGTTGTGGATATTGCACCGAAAACCAGTTTCTCCATTTTAACTAAATTGTGTATTATGAAAGTCTAAGTCAAAACTTATTCATCAGAACGATATCCGGATCAATTTGGGTTATAGTTAAACCAAATATGAATGAAAGAATGATTAAAAATGATAGAACCCGGGAAAAAAATCGACACAAATTTTACTTTAGAAATCGTTGAAGGAGGCGAACAGAAAGAAGTTACTTTTTCAACGCTTTTGACCAGGCCAGCTATCGTTTCCGTATACATGAGAAATAATACAAGCGGTTGCGACAAACAGAATCAGAGTCTGGCCAAACATGCAGATTGGTTTGACAAAAAAGGGTTTAATCTGATTGCAATTAGTAAAGACAGCTGCGGATCTCACAAAAACTATGCTGAGAAATTGGGTATCAACTATACCCTGGCTTCCGACCCTGATTATCTATTTTCAAAAGCAACCGACTCCATCGTTGAAAAGAAAATGTATGGTAAAACATTTGAGGCACCATCCAGATCGGCATTTGTCATCGATAAAGAGGGTACAGTTCTGGGGATCATTGAAAAAATTAATACGAAAGCTCATGCTGAAGAGTTAAAAGAGCTTATAGAATCACTGTAATAAAGTTTATGAAATCATTAGTTATTGTAGAGTCACCGACCAAAACAAAAACCATTAAGAAGTATCTTCCTGCGGGATATATTGTGGACTCTTCGATGGGTCACATTCGTGATCTTCCGTCCTCAGCAAAGGAGATTCCCGCCAAATATAAAAAGGAGTCGTGGTCGAACCTGGGAATTAATGTCGATGAACGGTACGATCCTCTATATGTAGTTCCTGCATCCAAAAAGAAGATTGTTAAAAAGTTAAAAGATCTATTGAAAGGTGTTGATGAGCTGATTCTGGCAACGGATGAGGATCGAGAAGGGGAAGCGATATCTTGGCACCTTACTGAATTGCTCAATCCCAAAGTACCCGTAAAACGGATGGTTTTCAGAGAGATTACAAAAGAAGCAATACAGGCTGCTCTTGAAAACTTCAGGGATATCGACATGAATTTGGTTCATGCCCAAGAAACACGGCGCATTATTGACCGTCTGGCCGGATATACGATTTCCCCGCTATTATGGAAAAAGATTGCGCCGGGGTTATCTGCCGGTCGGGTACAATCAGTTGCAGTACAATTTCTCGTTACCCGGGAATTGGAACGAATGAAATTCAGAAGCGGTACGTACTTTGACCTGAAGGCTCTCTTATCAAAGAAAAATGATGAGGCTCAGTTTAGTGCAGATCTATCGCACTTGAACGACAAAAGATTAGCGAGTGGAAAAGATTTTGATGAGAATACAGGCAAGTTAAAAAAACCGAAAAGTGTTGTGTTGCTGGATGCTGAAAAAGCAGCATCCCTTCGTGATCTTCTGGAAAAAGCGGCTTGGAGTGTCTCTTCAGTTGATGTTAACAAGAAAAAGAGATCTCCGGCTCCTGCTTTCATCACATCAACTTTGCAACAGGAAGCGAACCGTAAATTCGGTTTTTCAGCACGTGATACCATGAGTATAGCTCAAAAGCTATATGAGAATGGTCTCATTACCTATATGAGAACAGACTCGGCAAATCTCTCCGGCCAAGCGATCAATGCTGCCAGAAATGAAGTAGAGAAGCAGTATGGGAAAGAGTATCTCTTTGAAAGAGTACGAAATTTTGGTAAATCAAAAGGGGCTCAAGAGGCCCATGAAGCGATTCGTCCATCAGGATCGAGCTTTGTCCACCCGGAAAAATCAAAGTTGAGTGGCCGTGAATTCAAACTCTACGATCTGATTTGGAAACGAACAATTGCCACTCAGATGGCAGAAGCGGAATTGGAGTTTACCAATGTGACCATCACAGCGGAAAAAGATGGGACAAAAGCAGATTTCAAAACCAGTGGTAAGAAGATCATTTTCCCCGGATTTTTCCGTGCTTATGTAGAAGGAAGTGATAATCCTGAAGAAGCAATCGAAAATCAAGAAATCTTTTTACCGGCAATGAAAGTGGGCGAGTCGGTTGATATGCATAAACTTGATTCTATCTCTCATGAAACGAAACCACCGGCAAGATTTACTGAGGCTACGTTAGTTAAAGAACTTGAAAAACAAGGGGTTGGAAGGCCGAGTACATATGCGTCAATAATCAGTACCATTCAGGATAGAGGGTACGCAAGGAGTGATGGGAAAACATTGATTCCTACCTATATCGCATTTGCGGTTACTGCATTGTTAGAGAAACACTTTCCACATCTCGTTGATAGTGAGTTTACATCCGAATTGGAGACCAAATTGGATGAAATTGCCAATGGTAATTATGATCCGGTTAAATATCTGGATGATTATTATAAAGGGAAAAAGGGATTGAGAGCGCTTGTGGATGAGCAAGAAGATAAAATTGACCCACAGGAAGCGAGAGTTTTAAATTTGCCAATAGAAGGATTGAATGGAACTCAGGTACATGTTGGCAGATTTGGTCCATACGTGAAAACGGAGTCCAATGGTGAGCAAATTTCGACGTCATTACCGGTAGATCTGGATCCGGGAGAGTTATCGATTGCAAAAATCAATGAACTGCTGAAAGCTGAAAAAGATGGGCCTACTTCTTTGGGGAATCATCCGGACGACGAATCACCCGTTTATCTTTTGAATGGTCGTTTTGGGCCTTATGTTCAACTGGGTGAAGTCACAGAAGAGAATAAAAAGCCTAAAAGAGTCAGTTTATTAAAGGGAATGGAGCCCTCTGACGTCGATTTTGAACTTGCACTCAAACTGCTTGAATTGCCACGATCTTTAGGGAATCACCCTGATACAGGGAAAGAGGTGAAAGCAGGTGTTGGGCGATATGGTCCATTTATTTTGCATGATGGGTCATTTAAATCTCTGAAAAAGGAAGATAATGTGTTGACTATTCAGTTAGATCGAGCATTAGAACTCATGAAAGAGAAGGGGAAATCACGGGGAAGTTCTGCACTGGCCGATTTGGGGAATCATCCGGAGACTGATCAACCAATTAAAGTGATGGATGGGCGATATGGGCCATATATCAAGTATGGGAAAAAGAATATCTCCCTGCCTAAGGGTACAGATCCCGAGAAGTTTACGATGGGTGATGCTGTTCGATTGATTGATGAGAAGGGAAAGAAATGATGTAGACAAAAGGCAAAGGTATTCTTTCTCTCAATCACTTTATTTAGTAGATTCAAAACATGGTTTTACCGATACGACAAGATGATCAATATATGGGGATGGCGGAGCTCAGTGGATTGCTTCGGGTAGAGAAGGAGCATGTGGTTCTGGAGTATAGCCTGAAAGATGAAGTGTTGGGCATGTTCAACTCAGATCTGAAGGTATTAAAGATCCCTCTACATTCTATTGATGATATCATCGTAAAAAAGAAATGGTTTTCTGTTCGCTTCATTATTTATCTGAACCGCCTCCCAAAAACAGATAAAAGTCTGCACCTCAAAGAGAATACCATTTCGTTTAAAGTCAAAAAAAGAGAGTTAGAAAGAGCTAAATCCATTCGCTCCTCATTGATGCTCCGTATTTCGGAAGAGAAACTGCAGAGGTTGGAAGATGAGGATAATGATCAAAAGGATAAAAAGAACGATTTTGAGTTTTATTCCAAGTCCAAGCCCCACTCAAGAACTGTTTCCAGTGATGATGGTGGTTTGAAAAACATGCTTCGCGATTCGGATTCGAAGTAAATACTTATGAAATTTCTATCCGGGGACATTGAAAAACCCTACTTTTAATCTTGAACTCGTTTCAGGATCTCTTATTTTGGATCATCAGCAAGTTAAGGAGATTTCACTTCACGCAGCGAAACAAGTTAAGAATGACTAATAACCAGAAGAATAATTATTGAATGAATTCGTATTATTTAACATGTAAACAACATTTCGGAGTATCAAAATCTATTAAAATCATGTGCTTTAATAATCATGAAAACCATTAAAAAGAAATACATTGTCGATGAACAACAACGGAAAGTTGCTGTGCAAATTGATATTGATGTTTTTAACAAAATTGAGAGAATCCTGGAAGATTATGCACTTGGGCAACTCATGAAAGAAAATATCCCTTCTAATGCCCTTGACCTGACTGAAGCAAAAAAAGTATATGCCAAAATGAAAAAAGCCTGAAAACGTGAAGATCAGGATTCAAAAGAAAGTTCCTCAAGGAATTGGCTAAAATTCCCAAAAAAGAGAACAGTTTGTTTTTGAAGAAAGTAGATCGTTTGATTCGATAAAGAAAACGCCTGTTTTTGAAAAAATGAAGGGATTTCAGTTATACTACAAGGCTATATTTGGAAATTATAGAGTGGGAGTGTGATACGAGAATGAGATCCTGACGTTTGAAAGAGTACTGCATCGAATAGAGATTTACAGATATTTTCCATAGTCCGGGACTTGGAATGGCAGTTCAACTAAGCCCCCCCTTTGTCCATTTTATACTTCATTTCAAAACTTCACATCCCATATTTTTTATTTACCTGATCATAGATTTCTCTTACCGTCTTGGGGTCCACACCATAGCGTACAGCCAGGGAATCCAGGTCCGGTTTATTCCCGTTATTGACATATGGAATCAACTCGGCAAGCATGGCGTTGATATTATCGAGTTCATCGGGTGACTGATCAGGATCTTCGACGCTGAACAGATTGTCATATTTATTGATTTTGATCTCTTTTCTCAGAATATCACCTGCTACTTTAACCATTGCCATATTTATCCGGACATCCGGTTCATATGTGAGGTCATAACCGCAATCGTTCAGTCGATCAATCAGCTTCCGGAAGCCACGGTCAGTCATAGAATTGAGAACCAGTAACTCCTCTTTTTCATCGTAATAGGCTGTGGAGTAGTGCGGAAACTGATCCCACCCGTTCAGCGAGAGCTTATACACCCCCTTGTTATATTCTTTGGTAAACTCTTTTCCGAACAAGATCGAATCAAAAGAATCGTCATGAAATTCAGCTTGTATCTGAATAATTTGATCATCTTTATGAAACGAGCGTGGAAGCGTTGATCCGGAATACAAAAGCAAGTACGGCACCGGGTTCTGTTCTACGTTCATCATCAGATCCTGGCCGCTTTCGAACCATTGCCCGCGGTTCAGTTCAGTTGCAAAAAACTGGATGTCGTCCGGCTCAAAAGCCGAGTAGGCACTAATCGGTCCAAACGTTTGCCAGCACATTCCGTTAAAAGCAATGAGATTAAACCAGATGCAGGGAATTTGAGTATATCGGATATTTGTCATGCCGGTTGAATAGATCAGGTACTCTTCATCCGTAAACACATCGTACATCTCATAAAAATCAGGCACAGGTGAATCGGTAATTTCTGCAAAACTGAATCGCCAGGGATGATCTTTTTGAAATTTGAGAAAATCAATCTCCTGATCGGTAAGATGGCTAAGTCTCGAATGGCGGAGATATTTATTGATCAGGCCTCCCTTTCGAAATACCCTATGCGCGATATATTGAGACAGGGTCATATTAAACCACGCTTCCGGCAACTGTTTTGTAATGTGTTTGTACCGAGTTAGTTCACTTTCGGCTTCTTGGTTCAGCTTATCCTGCTGAGCTGCGAAATAGATCAGAAAATCATCAATTACAGTTGAAGAAATGTGTTTAATACTCTGGCAGTGATTTCGTATGGATTTATAATCAGGCATGTCCGGAAGCTATGTATTTTGTGTTTCTGAATAAAGAGAGAAAATTGGGTAAAAGAACCAAAATGACTTCTCGATATCCGGACGGATTTTAGCATATGAATTGTTTTGAACTCAGATCAATTAATGTTATAAATTGTTTTGAGTTCAAATCATTTTTAACAAAAAATGTTTTCATACCAAAACAAAATATAGTCGTAGAAATAGGTGGTAAGAATACATGAGGCAAACAAATACCTGGCATAGAACATGCATATGTGGTGAAAGATAACATAGAATATGCTTTTCAAAACAAAATACCACTCTGGATGTTTGGGTTGTTGTATTGATTAACCATAAAACTAAAGATTCGTCCCGATCAATTATAAAGATATTATGAATCTGGGTAAGACCACAAATCTCAGACCTGCAAGTTCTTCTTCACTTCCTCTCCTCCCATTCGGCAACAATCTAGTCCATTTAAAAAATTTCCAAGGGGGTGACAGAAGGTGTCACCCTGTCGGCTTATATTGCTTGTGATCTTATATTTTTGTAATTCAGTATAAACAATCAGAAAGGGGGAAACATGACACGGTACTTGGGAAGTTACGGAAATGGTGTATAAATTCTTCATTTGACGATGAAGTGGACAATTGAATCTCTGCATAAATTGTGAATGAAAATTCTTGATAAGCTAGATATGGAACCTATATGATAACAACACTTTACAATTTTGCGGACTTATTAAAAGATGATGAGAACTTAAAAGTCTACTTCTCCCCTGCTGAAAATCCATTCGAAGGAAGAGAGCAAAAAGGAAGAGTATTAGTTGGTATTATTGAAAAGGGAGGTTTCAAGGGGTTTCAACTACAAAATTTTACTACTGATTTAATTCCAAAAATCTTATATAGGCGAATTGCTCCACGAGGGACTGGAATTGTACCAACTCTCTATGTCAATATATCCGGGCCTGATAAAAAGGGGAAAACAGGAATTAAAAAAACTAGCGAGAAATTAATCAGTTCAGTAGAAAACAATTATGAACTGTTTCCACTAGAGAATTTTGATGAAATCGCTAAGGAATTCCAAGCTTTCGATTTCAATAGCGATTATTCATATGTAGTTACTTTTAAAATTGATGATAACTGGTTGGGTGATATCAATGAATTCAAAAATCTTTTTTTTGACGACTCATATAAAAAATATTACGATCAACAATCGAAAGGAAAGAGTATAAATGAAGATCAGATTTGTTCAATAACCGGAAAAATTGGCAAAGTTTATGGTTTCGTAAATACCCTTGGGTTTGCTATTGATTCTCAGTCTTTCATTAGAAATGGTTTTGACACATCAAGTGGCTACAAAATGTTTCCGGTTTCAGAAGATGCAATACCAATTCTTGAGGGTGCAAAGGCATTACTTGAAAATAAAGTTTCAGCTCGGTTTTATGACAATGTAAAATATGCCATTCTGCCTCATTTTGTATTTCAACCTGACCGTGATAGTGCAAGTTATATAGCACAAAAATTTCTGGATAAAGCAGCTTTTAACGCCGATACCAAGGAAGACAAAGGAAGTAACGGATTTATCAATGATACTGAAGAAATTCTTAATGAGATCATTAAAGATGGTGACTTAAACCGCCACGACATCTATTACTCCATTTTGTTTTTTGAACAGCAGCAAGCCCAATTCAAAATCCACCTAGAGTTAAATGATGTTTTGCCATCAAGAATCAACTACATTCTGGATGCAAAAAATAAAGCTCAAGAGAGATACAAACCGCTGACTTCTTACACAACCAAAAGCGGGGACAGAAAATCACAGCATATTACTCTGTATCGCCTTAAAGACTACTTCAGTACCGGGGGAAAAAATACACAGCCGGCTTTTTATAAGTTGATTAACAGCATCTTTACCGGGCAGCCTTATGATGATTCAAAACTTTTAAAACTGGTACTGAATAGTTGGAAAACATCCTTTAAAAAAAACTTTCACGACAAAGAAAACTACTTCAATTTTCTGGTTAAGAACTCTCTTGGCAACCTATACTTTTTACAACTCCTTGGAATCTTTAAAAAAAACCTCACCATGAATGAAGAAATCGTACAACCTGACAAACTGGATGCTTTTCATTTTATCGAAACCCATCCGTCATACTTCGAGAAAGAATACCTGAAAGGAGCCTTTATTTTTGGGTGTCTGGTAGCCCGTCTGCTATATAATCAACCAGGTAATGCTTTTATGAAAGAGTTACATGGCTTAAATATTGATCGGAATTTAGTCACTAAGAAGTTTCCAAAACTTATTTCAAAGCTACGGCAATATGGATCTGAATTACCAGAAATGGAATCTGCTGCCATGAAATATTTTGCTATGCAAGAAGAAAAAGTCACAAAAGATGAAATCTCTTTTGCATTTACTATGGGTTTAGTCCTGCAAAAAGATTTTGACAGAATTAATAAATCAAACAAAAATCAAAATTCAGAAGACAATGAGTAATACAATCAAAAACCGAAGTGAGTTACTATTTCTTTATGATGTGAAATATGCTAATCCCAATGGGGATCCCATGGATGCAAACAGGCCAAGAATGGATGAAGATTCTAAACATTGTTTAGTGACTGATGTCCGACTCAAAAGAACCATTCGAGATTATCTTATGAATAATGGCTATTCTGGAGATGGTAATGGAAAAGGTGATATTTTCATTCGAGACGAAGAAGGAAGGCCAGTTACAGGTGCTAAGCGAGGAGAGTCATACAAAGACAAAAATGAATTTAAAGAGAAGTTTATCGATGTTAGATTATTTGGTGGAGTATCAGCTGTAGGTAAAAAGAAGTTTAATTACACTGGACCTGTACAATTTGGAATGGGTAAATCTCTACATCCTGTCAAAGAAAACTTCATAAAAGGCACAGGAGCTTTTGCAACAAAAGAAGGGGCTGATCAAAGAACGTTTCGCGAAGAATATAATATAACCTATGGTTTGATTGGATTTCATGGAATCATCAATGAAAATGCAGCAAAACATACAGTCCTTACTGATCAAGATGTAAGTGAACTGCTTGATGGTATTTGGGTTGGTACAAAGGAGCTTATTTCCAGGTCAAAAAAAGGACACATGCCAAGGTTGTTAGTAAAGATTGACTATGAGCCAGGGTATTATATCGGTGATTTGATGGAACTTCTTACTATCAAAACCGAAAATGATATAGAAGAAGAGCTGATTGGTGATGTAACTGACTTTACACTTGTCACTGATGAGCTTAATGTAATCCTCAAAAAGCATGAGGATAAAATCATATCTGTTTCTGTAAAAAAGGATGACCGGCTGAAACTGAGTACCTCAATCTTCAAAGCACAAGAATTAAAATTGAGTTAATGGATCCAGACAAAGTCATAGTATTTGATATCTGGGGTCGGTATGCTCATTTTAAGAAAATATATGTAACCACTTCGGCTTTGAGCTATGCTGTACCATTTAAAACTTCAGTTTATGGTCTGATTGGTGCCATCATAGGATTAGAAAAAACCGGAAACAAATATTTGGAAAGCTTTAATCCGGAGAATTGTAAAGTTGCAATCCAGATAATAAACCCGGTAAAGTTTCAGCGCTTAAATATTAATCTATCCGTTGAACCGGGGCCAATTAAAGGTAACCGTAAACCTACCATGTTGGAATATGTTACGGATCCTTTTTATCGGATTTATTTCTGGCACAAAGATGAAAACCTGTCGGAAAAATTGCTCAATCACCTTCATAACAAAACATCAGTTTACACCCCGGTTTTAGGGCTTGCCCACTGCCTTGCCAACTTTAACCTCATAGGACATCACAAAATAAAACCTTTTCAGAATACAGAAATAATTGATTCCGTAATTCCCAAAAGCCATATAAAAAATATTGACTCTAAATATTGGGAAGAGAATGAGATTCATATTCAGGAGCAGGATATGTATCCGCTTGAAATGAATACAAAACGCGAAGTAACCAAAAGAGATAGTATTCTATTTGATATAAACGGAAAGCCGGTTAAAGCTACCGTAAATGGCGGTTATCAGGTTTTAATCAAAGACAAACCCTCAAACATCATTTTGATGTAATGGAATGGATTTCTCACGATGATAGAACATTACGTGAACATCTTGCGGGGTTAAAAGATGTTGTCGATAAAATCCTGCCTGAAAAAACGCAGTCTTTTTTTGACAAGAAAGAGTTAACCGATCTGACATATAACCTGATTTCTTACCATGATATTGCCAAGGCATCACCCTATTTTCAGGTGTACCTGGCAAGTGCCTTGGTTCATAAGGATACAGGACATAAATACCATACAACCGATGAACTGAGATCATACATCGAAAAAAATCATTCACATTTTAACAAATGGCAAAACAATCCGGAATTAAAGAGACATGCACTTTTTGGGGGATGGCTTTCACTTTTTATCTTGGGCGAAGAAATTGGATACAATCTGAATAATTTTCTTTATCTAAAGATTCTTCAATATCATCATGGTTATCTCAAAAATTTTAACTTACAGAATACCAACCCCAAAAATCAAAAAGATAACCTGCTCCAAATAGCTTCTGAAATTGACTTTGATTCATATTCAACTTTGCTAAAAGAGTTAGACCTGCCCTTCAAGTATGGAAACATTCAGAATATACTTGAAAACTTCAAGGCTCGCAGATTTGACATGTTGGTAATGAACCTGAAATCAAATAAAGATCCGGTTTATTATTTTAAAACGTTGTTTCTCTATTCGATTTTGCTTAGTGCGGATAAAGGGGATATGATGTTAAACGACAAGAGTCTTGAAAGAAGGTCAGTCCCGAGTACCATCATTGATGAATTCAAGAAAAAAAATATCCAATCTACACAATCAATTAATGAACTCAGGGAAAAAGCTTATCAGGTTGCTGTATCAAATATGACCAAGCTTGGAGACCATAACTTCTTCTCAATAACACTCCCAACAGGGTTGGGTAAAACATTTACAGCTTATAAAGCTTCTTTAGTGCTTAAAGAACAATTCTGCCCAGATTTCAGAATTATTTATTGCCTTCCATTTACTTCGATCATTGATCAAAATGCAGGAATTTTTAAGAAAATTCTTGATAGTTCGGGTATAGAAGCAGAAAACATTGGGATACATCATCATTTGGCGGTTCCAGAACTGACAGATGATAGCGATGACTCAACGTACTCAAATTGGGAATATCTTACGCAAGGCTGGCAGAATGAAATTACCATAACCACTTTTGTACAGTTATGGGAGAGCCTCTTTGCTTGCCATAACAGACAAATTCGAAAATTCCATAATCTTGCAAATAGCATCATCATACTGGATGAAATACAGGCAATAAATCCCGAATTATATCCGGCGTTTGAATTTGTATTAGAAAGCATGGCCAAGTATTTCAATACAAAATTCATTTTTGTTACAGCCACACAACCGGTAATTTTAAAAGAAAAAGTACAGGAACTATGCCTGATAGATTCTGAGGATTACTTTTTTAATAATGTGAACCGTACAAAGATTGATAAAACTCTTTTAAATGAGGATTTACTTGATGAATCAGAATTAGTTCATAAGATTCTGGATCGATATCATAAGAATCCAAAATCAACTCTGATAATCTGTAATACTATCAGGTATTCTCAAAAAGTTTTTGAGTTAATAAATAACAAGATTGATCCTGACAATATTTTCTACTTATCCGCTGCCATCATTCCATTTTCAAGAGAAAATATATTAGATGATGTCCAAAAAAAATTATCTGAAGATGAGCCGGTTATCTTAGTCTCAACTCAAGTTGTTGAAGCCGGTGTCGATATAGATTTTGACGTTGTATATCGGGACTTTGCACCATTATCGTCAATTAACCAGGCTGCCGGGCGTTGCAACAGAAATGCAGGAAAAGAACCTTCTAACGTTTTTCTTTTCAAAAGCGGCAAAGTTAAAATTTACGATCCGACTCAACTAAATATTACAGAAGAAGTTTTGGACCAATTTGAAAATGTGATCCCAGAAAATGAATTTTATAAAATGAATTCACACTTTTTTAGAAGTATCAAGGGCAGAATTCAAGACGGATCACACAGAAGTGAATGTCTAATAGACGATATATTGACTCTGAAGTTTGAAGATGTTGGCTCGAATCCAAACTATCGTTTATTCTCAGAAGATTATAAGAGTTACAATTTTTTTATTCCTTTGAATGATAAAGCTGAGGAGGTTTGGAATCATTACCAAAGTTTGATGAAAATTGAAGAGCATTTTAAACGAAAGAAGCAGATCAAACTTTTTATGCCAAAAATCATGAAGTATGTTGTAAAGGTACCTGAATATGTACGTGTGCCAGAGCAGGAGGGTCGTGACGAAGCAATTATTTTTGATGATAATTGGCCTGAATTTTATAATGAAACCTTTGGTTACTTTATAAAATCAGAGGAAACAGCAGTTGAAATAATATGACATTTCAAAAGACCCAAAGTGATTCCAATATAATAGATAGCTTGTTCTGCAAACTTGACGACGCCTGTCAGAAAAAAACGTAATCATTTTGTACATTAAAATATGTCTTTAAAAGAGTACTTATTAGATAAAATCAAATCGATCAGTGACCCTAAACTGTTGCATGAGCTGAATCTTCTTATCAAACTGGGAGAAGCGGAGAGACCGAAAGAAGCAAATGAACCGAACAAGGTTTACATGTCAACAAAAAATCGTGTTCAAACAGCATTACAAAAAAAGGGTAAGTCTAATCACAACTCGGAGGCAGCAATTGATTGGCTTGAAAAAGTTGCAGCAATCAGTTCATTAGATCATATAGATGATCCTGTTGAATGGCAAACGAAAGAACGCCGTGACCGTACCTTAATCACTTCGTAATCTTTCTGGATTCAAACATTAATAAAATTGCGACGTTTAAATAGGATTAAGAGCATAGATCAACGAAACAAAATCAAAAATCCATGAGCACAAAAGAAAAACTGATTGAAAAAATTTCCTCAATTGATGACCCGAAAATATTAGAAGAAATAGATCAATGGATTACCTCTTTTGTTGAAGTGGCATCTGCTGAGAAATATACCGAGAAAGAACTCAATGCCGTCAGAGAAGGATATAACCAGTACAAATTGGGAGATACGTTTACACAAGAAGAGGCGAATCGAATTTTTGACAAATGGTTGAAAGAAAAATAAGCTGGACCCGCCGTTCAATACAAGGGAAAATGGCGATTATGGAATATTGGTTCCGGAAAACAGGCTCGGCTGATTACTCTTTAAAACTTGAAGCACTATTTACCTCTACAGTAGAGATGCTAACTACTCTACCCATGATTGGCCCACTATTTGATGAGAAACGTAATATTCGTTACGTCATCGTTAGAGATTATAAAATCTATTATACATTCAATGACAATCAGGTCGTAGTTCTTGCAATTTGGGATACAAGAAGAGACCATAATACATTTACAATTTAAACTATGCCTATAACCCAATCCATCATCCGTTTCCCCGAAATTAACCTTCAAACCCGAGATGCTCACAAATTGCGGGGCTATTTCGGAAACCTGTTTCGTGAAAAATCGGAATTACTTCACAATCATATGGGGAATGGTGAGTTAAAATATGAATATCCGAAAGTCCAGTATAAAGTCATCGAAAACACGCCAACCCTGGTAGGTATTATGGAGGGCGCACAACTTTTAACAGATCTTTTTTTAAAAATCAGGGAACTGAATATTGATGATCAAATTTATCCCGTCCACCAAAAAAACATTGAGGCAATACAAATAGAGCCTGGTGCTACTGTAGCTCCTCAATCATATCAATTTGAGACCTATTGGATGGCACTTAACCAGAAAAACCACTCCGAGTATTTAGAAGCCAATGCTTTAGAAAAAAACAAGCTACTTGAGAGAGTTCTTGTCGGCAACTGCCTGTCATTTTTAAAGTCAATAAATCAATTTGTAGATACAAGGCTTCAAGCACGTGTCCAGGTAACTGAAAAGCAGACTCATTTTAAAAATAACAAAATGATCGTTTTTGACGGACTCTTTGAAATCAACGTTAATCTTCCCGACTGGATTGGCCTCGGAAAACAGGTTTCCAGAGGATTTGGCACCATTCGAAGAATAAATTCATAATCATTATCCCTGAAGAGATAAACTTCAAACATCTGAAATTTAATCTGTTTTTCCCTCTGATTGGCAATCCTTCTTCATTTTTTGTAAATATCACCCCCACCCAATTAAAAATGCCTATGAAATCTCTAATAATTACACCCAAAAATGAAGAAGAGTCAGGATTTGTGAAGACCCTATTAAAAAAACTTGGTTACACCGTAACAGAACTATCTGAGGAAGAAATTGAAGACGCACATTTACTGCATTTGATGGTATCTGAAAAAAAGGAAGACTATGCATCTGAAAGTGCTTTATTAGATGCATTCAAATAAAGGTTTGTTATGAAAAAACATTTTTAAAGCCATGTATTTATATATCACCACCTTCGGATCATTTCTCCACATTAAGGATGGAATGTTTCAGGTAAAATTTACTGATGAAGATGGAGAGACAGTTAAAAAGAAAATACCCCCAAAAAAAGTTACTTCTATTATTCTCGATAAAGGGACATCATTAACATACGAAGCGGTCAAAACGGCTCTCTCACATAATATCGACATTGTATTTGCTGAGGGGGATGGTGCGCCCATTGGCCGTGTTTGGCACAGTAAACTTGGAAGTACAACCCGAATACGCAAGCGTCAACTCGAAGCGAGTTTAAATTCAAAAGCTGTATTTTGGATCAAATCTTGGGTTTCTGATAAGGTCAAGAACCAAATAGCTTTACTCAATGACCTAAAGAAACATCGGTCAGCAAAAAGTGCCAAAATAGAGAAAACTGTTGAGATAATGGATGGAATGTTAAATAAGATAGAGGCATTAAGCGGTAAAATCATTCCTGACATTGCGGACACCATACGCGGCTATGAGGGTACGGCCGGTAGAATGTATTTTAAAATATTATCTGAACTATTATCAAATGAGTATCAATTTAATGGCCGTAGTTACCGGCCTGCGGAAGATCCGTTTAATGCATTTCTCAATTATGGATATGGAATTCTATACAGCCGGATAGAAAAAAGTATCATGATTGCAGGCCTCGATCCATATGTCGGGTTCTTGCATCGAGATGATTACAACCAAACAAGCTTCGTTTTTGATTTTATTGAACCCTATAGACCTTTTGTAGATTTGACAGTATACCGTTTATTTTCAGGAAAAAAAGTGACCGGTGACCATTTTCACTCCATAACTAATGGCATCGGACTTACAAAACCCGGAAAAAAATTGATCGTAGAATCCTTTATAAAGCGGTTTGATGTAGATAAAATCCGATATCGTGGGCGAAACCAAACGCGAATGAATGCCATTCAACAGGATGCTCATACGTTTGCAAATAAGTTAATCGAGTAACTGTCTTAATCGGTTGTATCACTTAATTCTTAAATGTTTTATTTATGATCTGCTGGGTAATGTACGATATCAAAAATGACAGTATCCGGACTAAAATTTCCCGCGCATGTGAGCAAGCCGGATTATACCGGGTTCAATATTCTGTTTTTTTGGGTAGTATTGAGGCTAATGAAAAAGATACACTTCAATTACAAATTGAAGATCTCATGAATAAACACGAAGACTCTGTGTATATCTTTCCAATGAGTAAAGATGAACTAAAAGCCACGATTTTGCTTGGTCAAGCTTTTGACAAAAAATTGATCACGGATGAAATCCGGTCCCTTTTCCTATAAGTTATGAACCAAACAAGTGTTACACCGTCCGAAATCATACAATATCTCTACTGTCCACGGTTTGTGTATTTCGAAAAAGTTTTAGCTATTCCTCAATTTGAGGAGAAGTCTTATAAAGCAATGCGCGGCCGGTCCTTACATGAAGACAAAAAAACCTACAATAAGGATTACCTCAGAAAAAAATTAGGCGTTGTAGAGAAGCTTCAGGAACAATATCTCACAAACAGATTTCTTCGAGGTATCGTTGATGAAGTATTATTCTTCGATGACAAGTACGCTGCTCCTCTTGATTATAAATTTGCTCAATACAAAGATAAGGTTTTCAACACCTATAAAACTCAACTTGCCTGTTATGCGTGGTTAATTGAAGATAACTTTGGAAAAACAGTGAATCGGGGGTTTTTGGTCTATACACGAAGTAAAAATAAGCTTGTAGAAGTTGAAATTGATGATGACCTTAAAAACGAGGTGAAAATGAGTGCAGAAAAAATTGTGCATATCATCGAAAATAATCATTTTCCAAAGTCTACACGATATAAGAATAGATGTATTGAGTGCACATATCGTAATATTTGTATTCAATAATCAATTTTGTAGATTGAAGGACTGATATAATTTGAAGTTTGTTTTTCCAGACCGAAAATTATTATCAATGTGATCTTTGACGTTGTGTAACTCATTGATTAGTAACGGGATGTGATTTTGTCCGTTTTCGGAATAAGACTAATATTCATGTTTTTTCTAATAAAATTTATAGAAATGAAGCAAAGATATTCTAAATATATTTTGTTGAAATCTAATAAAAATAATGGTTTTTACAGAAAAAGGACTTCTCATCTATAATCCATCAGAACAAGGATTGAAACACCATTCCGGCGGGTACTTTCTTCAAACTAAATAGCTTCTCATCTATAATCCATCAGAACAAGGATTGAAACTAATAAGCCCCTAACGCGTACAGCTTCAACTGGGGGTCTTCTCATCTATAATCCATCAGAACAAGGATTGAAACCGAGAGGTGGAGGGATCGACGGATGTTGTGGACGGCTTCTCATCTATAATCCATCAGAACAAGGATTGAAACTCCATTCCGGAAAGAATTTCAGACACATATACGTTCTTCTCATCTATAATCCATCAGAACAAGGATTGAAACGAGTAAAAATTATGATGGAATAACGCCAGACCATCCTCTTCTCATCTATAATCCATCAGAACAAGGATTGAAACAAGAAATTACAGACTAACGACTCAAACCTAATTATACTTCTCATCTATAATCCATCAGAACAAGGATTGAAACTAATGGTTGGATCTGTCTTGGTGTCTTATCACTGTACTTCTCATCTATAATCCATCAGAACAAGGATTGAAACATGTCCCATCTTAATCCATCATATAAGACTGTCATCTTCTCATCTATAATCCATCAGAACAAGGATTGAAACAAAACTACCCGCCCCGGATCTTCCTCGTCAATTACTCTTCTCATCTATAATCCATCAGAACAAGGATTGAAACAGTTCTGCGTATTCGCTCATGTCCTCTATATGATCTTCTCATCTATAATCCATCAGAACAAGGATTGAAACAAAAACTTATCGATTGACCCGCAAGGACAGAAAACCCTTCTCATCTATAATCCATCAGAACAAGGATTGAAACTCGACACATCCGGGATGACTCCGGGCAGCCCGTTACTTCTCATCTATAATCCATCAGAACAAGGATTGAAACAAAGAAAGCCAGTCACTAAATGAAACTCATAGACACACTTCTCATCTATAATCCATCAGAACAAGGATTGAAACTGCAGGTGCATCACTTTGGACATTTTCCAACAACACACTTCTCATCTATAATCCATCAGAACAAGGATTGAAACATAGATAGGATCAGGTATGGACATCAGGGATATGACTTCTCATCTATAATCCATCAGAACAAGGATTAAAAAACTGTTGCCCAACTAAACATTGAAGTACTAACCAAGATCTCACAAACACCAAGGCATTGATCACCCCGAAAAGTAGGTGTTCAAAACTTCGAATTTATCTTCGCGTGTTCCGGTAATGTCCTGCTTAATCACTCCTTTCTCCAATAATACGATCCGTTCACAAACTTCGGTTACATGATCCAAATCGTGACTCGAAATCATAAATGTTGTGCTCTTCTCCTCTTTTTCTTTTTCAACTATTTTCTTGAGCCGAATCTGAGAACTGGGGTCCAGACTTTCAAAGGGTTCATCCAACAAAACCAATTGTGGGTTTCCAAAAAATGCGGCTGAAATTCCCACTCTCTTTTTATTCCCTTTTGACAGATCCCGAATATATTTTTTCTGCCCCAAAATTTCATCGTTAAAGAAACTCTCAAATCTTTCATTGTGAAGTTTCAAATCTGCGTCAGACATTTTGTGCACTTTTCTAAGTACCTCAAAATATTCGTCGGGAGTCAGATAGCCCAACAACATATGATCATCCAGATATGCACCGGTCACTTTTTTCCAGTTCTCAACTTTTGTTACATTTTCTCCTTCTATAAACACTTCCCCTGCCGAGGCTCTGATCAGATCCAAGATCAGGCGCAGAAGCGTTGTTTTCCCAGCACCATTATTTCCAACAAGCCCAAAACATTGAGACTGTGGGATTATTAATTCCGGTATTTCCAACACGGTCGTAAAGTCGTATACTTTTTTAAGTGATTCTATCGTAATCATAGTTCTTGTCTGAATGAGGATGATATTTCATGTCGATTTTTATATAACCGGCCAATCAAAAAACGGGTTATTTTTTTGAAATAGATAATTCCAACCAATCCAATTATAGATAACACTGCCAGCCCTACTTCATATCCTACCGACAGAGCAAATGGCAAATAGATGATATATGGAATTCCAATCATAGGTAGTACCATTAAAAATTGAGCAGCGCCCAATCCCTCATAATTGAACATGGCACCTTTGTTTATATCCATCGGTTTTGGCTTCCAAAATGATATAAGCGTCAATAAATGAATACTGACTCCAATATTAAAAATGAATGCGGCTGTGTGAATAAAAAAGATCGGCCAGCCGTAATAGATATACGGAATGGATAACAGATAACAGATCAACGAGATCGCAACAAACAGAATCGCTTTCCCCTGAATATATGACTCTATCCCATTTTTTTGAATCAGATAGTAATCAAAATTTGCTGAGTTCCAGCTCAGGTTAAACTGTCCATAGTTAAACAGAAAACTACCGGTTATAAATAGTCCTATAAAGAGTGAAAAATGCTGATCGAATGACGATTCAGCAATTTCAAATGTTGGATAAAATAACAATGCGTAAAGCAGAAAAAGAGCGCTGATATAGAGGTAAGAGCGGCTTTTTTTGTGTCTCAATATTAACTTCCACTCCATATCCGCAAATGCCCCGGCCGTTCCAAATCGGGAGAGAAAATCAATTTGACTGTTCTCAACAAAATTACTTCCTTTCTCCTCTATATCCTCTTCATAGGCCCTTTTTCTATAGTATTGATAGGCACCATAGTAAGACCCTGCTAAAAGCATCATTGACAGTCCCATTGGAAACGGGGAATGAATAGCCAAATCAAAAAACGGTTTTACCCACTCCCCGATACTGTACCACCCATAATACTGCGCACCAAAGCTCAAAAGATAGACTGTTAGCATAACCAAGTATCCTATTACACGATCTCCAATTCCTCTTTTGAAAACCAGTGTGACCCAGTGAACAGACCAGCTGATCAACACTATAGTACCTAGCCAACTGATTGCACTTAATGCTCCATAATGTCCGGCTACTTCAATGATTGTGAAAGGAACCAACAGGAGTATAGCTATGATGTTCAATAGAGAAATAAATGATCGCTGCAACAGAAAATGAACAATCTTCCATCGCGGAATGGGCAGGTGCAGGTAGTGCTGCAGCTCCGCAACAGGTAATTTTTGAAGAAAAAAGCGATATAAAAACTCTGTTGCAAAAAAGAAAAGAATGTAGCTATTCAGGAATCCAATAGCGTCATCAACTCCCAAAAATGACCGGATGATAAAAGGTAAACTCACAGAAATCAGGATCACATAACCCAAAAGGAAGAGTCCGATGATCAATAGAAAAATACCGGCTACTAAATCTCTGCCCAAAGATACAGATCTGATCTTACTCTTTAACTGCAGATTAATAAATTGAAGAAAAGTCATGATTCGTTATCTAAAATCTCTTGGTGCCTTTACATTTTTTGTAATCTCTATAAGAAGGCATTGCAAAACCAGGACTTTTGGTCAAGATCAAGGCCAAAGGGAGTTTAAAACCGAAGCATATTGAGCATATGTGAGGAATTTAAAAATCCCAATAACAAAGATAGTGGGCAAAAAGACGGTTTTGCAAAGCCTACTATTAAATGAACTTTTTCAATAAGGATTAATTTATAATTAAAATCAAGTTTACAAGGGAAACTACAGAACTCTATTTGAACTTATCATATAATTTCAGTTGTTCGTATGTTGTTGTGTCTTGATGCACCCCAAATTTCATTTGATCCTATAGAGGGTGTCCAGAATCGGCAAAATTTTTGTATATATCATTGAGTAAAAATTCACAATCTCCATGGAGCGAAAAAGCGAATTCATATTTAAATATCCTCCAAATTTGCAAGAGTTGGACCTTGCAACGATGGTGAGCATGTACCGAGATCGGGGAGAACCGCGTCAGGCAGCTCCGGGTAAGTATCTTGCCTGTACTGTCACCCATAAATTGTTAAAACATGCCAAATGGTGGTTTGGGCTTTATTACAGCCAGACAGCCTGGGACAAATTGCTTACCAAATCATCTGAAGGGTATCCACTGACTGAAGCAGAACTAAATTTGCTTGGATTGGTTTATTCCTACTCGAAAGAACCTCTCCACAGAGAATTTGTTGAAAAAAATATCGGTGTGTTACCTAAACTGGCTTACCTGATTGTTAATGACACCCGTCAATTTGGTTTCATTTTGGAGGATGAACATGGATACCTACAAATTACAGATTTGGGTGAACGGGCTCTCCAGGGTATTTGCAGAAGAATCTATGGCAAACGCTATCAGCCTGAAATGCTCGAAATCTACAATTATGACCCCGAATTTGTTAAAAAAATAACCGTTGATACAAGCAGCGATCAGCATTCTCTTTTCTGAATCAATATGACGCTTTTATTGAGGATTGCAGTTTTTTAAAGCTGTATATTTACAATTCACTATAAATATCTATTGAATTCCATTTTATTCTTTTATGGAGAAATATCTTCAGGACACTATTAAACCTGTTTTGATTCAACTCGGCCTCACCGAAGATCAACTACCTGAAATCAAAATCGAGAGCCCAAGAGACCCGTCACATGGGGATGCCGCTACAAATATTGCGATGTTACTGGCAAAACCTCTGCGCAAAAATCCCCGCAAGATTGCTGAAGAGTTGGTATCAAATCTAAATCTCGATAAAAAAAGAATCAAAAGTGTTGAGATTGCAGGACCCGGTTTTATCAATTTTCGCTATGCAGATGATTATATCTACAATCAGTTGAGCCGGGTTTTAGTTGAAGGATCAGAGTTTGGTAAAAGTGATATCAATAAGGATGTAAACTGCCTCATTGAATTTGTGAGTGCCAATCCAACCGGCCCACTTACCGTTGGGCATGGACGCAATGCGGTGTTGGGTGATACCGTAGCCCGGCTTCTCGAATGGACCGGCGCTTCGGTTCAAAGAGAATACTATTTCAACAATGCCGGCCGACAGATGAGGATGCTGGGGTTAAGCGTAATGGCACGTTATCATGAAAAACTGAACCGTGATTTTGACTTTCCCGAGGATGGATATCATGGCGAGTATATCAGAGATATTGCGAACTCGCTTGTGGAAGAACATGGTGATGCCCTCCTTAATGAGACTGATGAAACACGCTTCAAAGAGAAGGCGGAGGCAGTCATTTTTGAAGATATTCAAAACACCCTTAAGAGGATGAACATCGAGATGGACTCTTTTTTTAATGAGAAAACTCTCTATGATGATGGTTCCATAAACAAGGTAATCAGCACACTGCGTGAAAAAGAGTTAGCTTATGATAAAGATGGCGCTGTGTGGTTCAAGACCACACAGTTTGGGAAAGATCAGGATACCGTATTAGTGAAAAGCAGCGGTGAACCTACATACAGGCTGCCTGATATCGCCTATCACACTCAGAAGCTGGACAGAGGGTACAATCTTTGCCTGGATGTATTTGGTGCAGATCATATCGATACCTATCCCGATGTATTGAGTGGCATCGAAGTAATGGGTTATGACAAAGAGAAAGTAGAAGTCCTGGTTTATCAGTTTGTAACGCTTGTCAAAGATGGCAAACCCTATAAAATGAGTACCCGTAAGGCAAATTTTGTCACACTGGACGAATTAATGGATGAAGTGGGTGAAGATGTAACCCGTTTTTTCTTTCTGATGAGATCCCCAAATACACATCTTGAATTTGATGTAAATCAGGCAAAAGAGGCCGGTGAAAAAAATCCGGTCTTCTATCTGCAATATGCACATGCCCGTATCCAATCGATACTTCGTAAAATAGACGAAATCACTGAGATTTCTGATATCTCCGATCTTTCCATCCTCTCACACGATTCAGAAATCACTCTCATCAAAAAGCTTCTAACCTTTCCGGATTCGGTTGCTTTGGCCACTCAGCATAGAGAACCCCATAAACTGATTACCTATTTGAATGAATTGGCATCCGAATTTACCTCGTTTTATCACGACTGCAGAATTATCGGAGAACAAGACGATCTCATGAAAGCCCGGGCACTGCTTGCAAAGGCCACAGCCCGTGTTATAGCAAATGGTCTGGCAATATTAGGTATTCAAGCGCCGGATCGGATGTAATCTATCGCCACTGTACCTCCCGTATAGTCTTGCCGTCTGATTCAAAACGAATAGCTCCATTCAGACTTGTGTAGTGCTGATTCTCACTATATCGATGCAACCGGGTAACCGCATGTTGACCCGGATGACCAAACACATTTCGAAATGCCAATGAGGCAACACTTAATTTGGGATTCACGGCTGTTAAAAAGTATTCTGTTGAACTCGTATTACTGGCATGGTGACCTACTTTATAGAGATCTGATTTTAGAAAATCACCATATCTATTCGTCATTTGCCTCTCCTGATCCGCTTCAGCATCACCACTAAAAAGAAATGATGTTTCACCATATACTAATTTAAAAGTGAGTGAGTGATTGTTTGGATTGTGATCTCTAGGAGCATTCGGTTCAGGACCAAGTACATAAAGTCGAAGGGAAGGATCAATATCAATCCGATCACCGGCTGATGGTTCATATATGGGTATCTGTTTCTGCTCTGCCAATTGTAACATTGTTTGATAGAGTATAGAATCATACTCATAATCGCTCTGATAGATGCTTCCGATATCTATTCCATCAATCAGAGACGGCATGCCGCCAATATGATCGGCATGAGGATGAGATAAAATTACTGCATCGATTTTATCAATGCCTGCATGTTCAAAATAAGGTAACAAGATCCTCTCTCCACTGTTACTTAATGGTGTCCATCTACCGGAATCTATCAAAAGATGATATCCATTTGGAGTTGAAATATGAATGGCGTCTGCCTGACCCACATCTAAAACCGTTATTTCCATGGTTTTCATATCCGGTTCGCTAATCCATTTTTCGATAATGTATAGATTGATTGAAAAGAGGAACAGTATCAGAAATTTCCATCTGATTGCATAGATTCTAACAGCTGCAATTCCAAAAATCGCAGATAACCAGATCATAAAAATTGAACCTGTTTTTTCACCAATGGAAATAAAGCTGAATGACTGACTGCCCAGAAATTCAGCTACCCATTGAACCCAATTCAAAGTAAACTGCAATGGTACTATTCCGGCTTGAAGAGCATCAGGAACAATAGGACTCACGAGAATATAGAGGAGTCCGAATGGAACGGTAAATGAAAGCAGTGGAACCACAAGTGCGTTGGCAATGGGCCCAATTACCGAAAACTCTCCAAAATAATAGACCAAAATTGGAAACAGGCCCAGCTGAACAACAACAGAGACCAAAATTATGGAGATTAACCCACCTTTAAAACCATATCTGTGCTTTTTGGGAATCAGTTCTTGAGCTTCTTTCATGATTAGTATAATGATAAATACAGCTGAAAAAGAGAGCTGAAATCCAACTTCAAAAAGTTGTTTCGGATCGATGAGTAGAACAATGATAGCAGCAACTGCAGTTAGATTTATAGAGTTTCTGACTTTATGGAAAAGCTTCCCATATGAGATAAACCAAGCCATTAGTGAGGCTCTGCTGACAGACGGTGAAAATCCGGTAAGGCCCGCATAACCAACAAGCAGTATGGTTAACAGAAAGATTCCCAAATATTTTCCTCGTGCAGAACCCCACATAAAAGGGATCATTAACCAGAACGGAGCTACAATAAATCCGACATGAAGTCCGGATACAGCCATGATATGTGAAAGGCCTGACCGTGAAAAGTGCTGTTTAGTTTCCGGAGTGAGATCATCCTTATATCCGAGCAGAAGTGCTTTGGCCATATTAGAATGGTCGTCATCAAACAGGTTATCCGCATTTGACTGAACAGTTGTGCGTATCGATTCCCAGCCAAATCGACGGTGATTTGATAGTGATATGATCTCAATCATTTCACCATGTGCAGCAATACCTCTATTATGGAGCCATTGACCATAATCAAATTCGTGAGGATTTCTGCGATTCGGAAAGGAGTATATTCTAATTACTGCATGAATTTCCATTCCGGCAGAAAATTCTAACTCTATCTCCTCCGATCCATATAATCGGATCTTAAAAGGTTTCTGCCATTTTTTTCCCCCTTCAAAAAGGGTTTCTGCAACTTGAAGTTCAAAAACAGAACGCCCTGAACTGCTTCTGCCTGTTGAGATGATACGACCCTTTACCTCCATTTCATCCCACTCAAAAAGGTTGATCACACTTGCATCTGTCAGATTTTTTTGGCCAACCTCTTTTCGTATTTGATAGTGAAGTGAAGATGCAAGCATCAGAAATAGAGAGTAGAATAAAATTGCAACCCGAACCGAGAGTAATGAATATCTATTCCGGTTGTTCCATTCTGACAGAAAAAAGAGGGTTAAAAAAGAGAAGGTGAGAAGAAATAGTGACTGAAGTGACAGTGAAAAATGAAAAGAAAAAAGGATTCCGGTAATGATTAAAATAACCAGTCGAACTGCCGGATATGAAGCGAAAGGGAAGTTGTAAGAACGCACTTGTTGCATACTTATATGAGCATGCAATGAAAGGTTCCTTACACAAAAGTTACATTATTACTTTAATCCCAATTTCTTGCAAATACTGGCGAGTGATTTTTTCTCTTCCTCTGATAAGACGCTAAATTCCTCTTTAATTCTGTCCAGATGTTTTGGAAAATATTCACCTATAAACTTTTTCCCATCGGCTGTAAGATGAATTAGAACCGCTCTTCGGTCGGAGGGATCTTTTTTTCGAACCACATAACCCTGCTTCTCCAGGTTATCGATAACCATGGTAATATTACCTCCACTTTTGAGCAGTTTTTCACCAATACTTCGTTGGTTTAGCGGTCCAAGATGGTGTAGAGCTTCCAATGTCCCAAATTGACTAACGGTTAAGTTGACCTCTGATAAGTGTCTATTCAGACGCATATTGAGGGATTCAGAAGCCCTCATCAACTTAATAAACGCATTCAATGTGTTTACTTCTGTGCTCGATCCGGAATAGTTTGTCCCCATTTGAATAAATTCTACTGTTTAGATGGTAAAATGACCCTTTTATCAGAATACATATTAATACGATAATTTAACATTCGATAATGTATTAAATACCAATTAACCGCGCATATTTTCTCTTTCCTACTTTCAATTCAAATAGAGAGCCTTTGACGAATTCAACTTCAGTATTGGGGTCGTCTATTTTTTCATCATTCAGAGAAACGCCTCCCTGTTTCATCATTCGTTTTGTTTCGCCATTACTTTGAGTTAATCCGGCATCGGAAATGATATCCATTAGCCTTACAGAAGAGCCGGCAGAATATTCAATTTCAGGTGCGTCATCGGGAATATCTTTTTTGATGACTGTCTGTTCAAAATGCTCTCTTGCTTCAATAGCTCCCTTTTCACCGTGATACATTTTGGTAATCGTATAAGCCAGCTCATGTTTACTGTTTCTGGGATCTTTTTTTATCTGATCCTTTAATTCTGCTAATTTTTCAATAGAGACATCTGTCACCAGTTCAAAATAGGAGTAGATCAATTCATCCGGTATGGAAAGAGATTTGCCGTACATATCATTTGCCGGTTCATCAATTCCAATATAGTTATCATACGATTTACTCATTTTCATACTGCCATCTGTTCCAACCAGTAGCGGCATCATTAAACAGATTTGGGGCTCTTGATTGTCTGCTCGTTGTAAATCTCTTCCTACCAGTAGATTAAATTTTTGATCCGTTCCACCAAGTTCGATATCGGATTTCAGATAGACAGAATCCTGACCCTGAGCTAATGGATAGAGAAATTCGTGCAGGGATATCGGCTCACTGTTTTCAAATCGTTTCGAAAAATCATCCCTTTCAATCATCCGGGCAACAGTCAGATTGGATGAAAGTTTAACAATATCCATAAACGTCATCGTACCCAGCCAGTCATTATTATTAACGATAGTGGTTTTGGATTGATCCAGTATTTTTTTTGCCTGACTGATGTAGGTATCTGCGTTTTCGAGCACCTCTTCCGTTGTTAAAGCCGGGCGGGTCTTATTTTGTCCGGTAGGATCCCCAATCATTGCGGTAAATCCACCTATGATCAAGATCGCTTCATGGCCTAAGTCCTGGAATTGTCTCAATTTCCGTAAAATAACGGAATGACCCAGATGTAGATCGGGTCGGGTGGGATCTACGCCCAATTTTACCCTGAGAGGTTTATTCTCTTTTCGCGATTTTTTCAATTTTTTAATCAACTCCTCTTCAGGAACAATCTCAACGGTCCCTCTTTTTATGATAGCGAGTTGTTCGTCTACGGGTAGAAAGCTCATAAATTTAGATTTTCAAATAGTGATAGTTCTCGAAGTGTACTGTTTTCCCGGATTGATTTTTCAATAGTTTCCATAAAATCAAGAGAATCCGGGTAAATTTTTGCGATCATATTAAATGTAAGAGGTGCAATTTGAATAACGGTGTCATATGTATAAGATTCCGATCGAGTCACTTCATTCGGCAGATTAAAACCGGCCAGAAGCAGCAGCAATGCACTCGCAAGAATAAGTGCATTTAATCCACCAAAAAACATTCCCGCCAGCCGATTGATAAAATTAATTTTCACCAATTTAAGTGCTTTTTCCAGCCAATAACCGGCAAGCTGAATCAAGCTCAGTGATAAAATGAAGATGATAATACCCGCTACAATTGTAGCGTGGTCAGGATTATCAATAAATGAAGATAAGAGTCCGGATGCCGGGCTCATATACCTGAATGTTGCAAAAACGGCAATAATAATTGCAGCAATACCAAAAATCTGTTTTACAATTCCGCTCCAATATCCCCGGAAAGCAAAAAAGAGGACAAAAATGATAATAAAAAGGTCGACAAGATTCATATTTAAAGCTTAGACAGTTCTTCCTTCACCACTTTACTAATTAAAGAGCCCTCAGCTTTCCCTTTTAATTTACCCATCAGTGAGCCCATTATCTTTCCTATATCGGCTATTGAAGTAGCTCCCATTTTTTCAATTTGATTCTTCACATCAACACGAATCTCCTCTTCGCTCATCATTTTCGGAAGGTAGTTTTCGATGATTGAGAGTTCCATCTCCTCTTTTTCAACAAGATCCGGCCTGTCGCCCTGCGTAAACTGATCGATCGATTCCTTTCGTTGTTTAGCGGCTTTTAGCAATACATCGATGACTTGTTCATCGCTTAATACAGACTCTCCGCCTTTTCTTTCACTGATCTCTTTCTCCAGTATTTTGGCTTTCAACGAACGTAAGACCATGGTTTTATCACTGTTTTTGGCTTTCATAGCCTCTATCAGATCGGTCATAATAGTTTCTTTCAGGCTCATTATTAACTGTGGATTGAATGTTGAGATTTAAGAGCATTTGATCTGTAGAAATTACACATTTTTTTTGTGCCAAATAACACTGATCTGTGAATAGAGAGGTCTCAATGGAAGCGTTTGAATGGACTACAGATCAAAAAAAAAGGTCTCATCCGTATGAATGAAACCTTTTTAAAAAATTTATCTGTGTAATTAAGCTTTATTCTTCTGAATAAAGTCTGTCACACTATCCTGATCAATCATTCTCTCTTTATAGGAATATTTTCCTCTTTCATTCTTAGTAGAGATGATCACTTTTGCCATTCTACGGTGAGCACTTTTTAATGATTTTGCCTCATCACCGAATACTTGCTTCTTAGCCATATCAGTACCTTATTTAATTTCCTTATGAACGGTATGCTTTCTCAATACCGGATTATATTTTTTAATCTCCAGCCTCTCTGTGGTGGTTCTACGATTTTTCGTAGTTACATATCGTGAACTGCCGGGCTTTTCGGTGCATTCTAGAATGACCTGTATGCGGTTACCTTTTGCCATAGATTATACCTCTTTTAAAAGTGTTCCTTTCTTTCTGGCATCCTTTAACACAGCCGGCAGACCTTTCTTGTTGATCGTCCGAATTGTTTTTACAGAAACTTTCAACGTTACCCATCGATCTTCTTCCGGTATATAAAATCTTCTTTTCTGCAGATTCAGCTCGAACTTATGCTTGGTTTTATTGTTCGCTTTGGACGAACGATAACCATTCAGTGCCCCTCTGCCAGTAATATCGTCTTTGCGTGCCATAATACTAATGTTGACTGATTTTTAGATAGACACCAAAAATAGGATGTTTCATTTTTAAAAACAATATTTTTTTAACAATTTAATCACCAAATTACAAGAATGAATGTCTCAAAAACAAATTACAGTCGACTTAATCAGATTATGTCAGGATACATCATTCTTTCTTTGATATTGCGCTTTAAAACGGTATTTTTCAAGCCTTAGACGGCTATTAATAATATCATTCAACCCCCATTTATGACTGCAAAGAAAGGATCTGATTACAAAGCATCAAATATTCAGGTTTTAGAGGGACTCGAAGCCGTGCGCAAGCGTCCCTCTATGTATATTGGTGATACTGCACAACGTGGACTTCATCACCTGATTAATGAAGTAGTTGACAACTCGATTGATGAGGCGCTCGCCGGTCATTGTGACTACATCAAATTAACCATCCATGAAGACGGATCCGTTACTGTCTCTGATAACGGACGCGGTATTCCGGTTGATGATCATCCGAAATTAAAAATTCCCGCGGTTGAGGTAGTGTTAACCAAACTTCATGCGGGTGGAAAATTTGATAAAGACAGCTATAAAGTATCCGGTGGACTTCACGGAGTGGGTGTAAGTTGTGTGAATGCTCTCTCTATTTTCTTTTCTGCTGAAATTCATCGTGACGGTTCCATCTACAAAATGGAGTTCGAAAGAGGGGCTACAAAAGTACCCTTAAAAGTAATTGGCAAAACAAAAGAGACCGGTACCATCATACGCTTCAAGCCTGATGATGAAATATTTAATCAGACTACTGAATTTAAGTTTGACATCATTGCAGACCGAATGAGGGAGCTAGCATTTCTAAATCCTCAAATCACTGTTGAAATTGTCGACGAAAGGGATGATGCTGAAGAAGATAATAAAGTTATATTCCACTTTGCCGGTGGGGTTAAAGATTTTGTCCGATATCTCGATGAGAGTCGGGAATCTTTCATGGATGAGCCCATTTTTATCACCGGTGAAATGGAGAATGTCCCGATTGAAGTGGCGATGCAATATAATAGCAGTTATACGGAAAACGTACACTCCTATGTGAATAATATCAATACACGTGAAGGGGGGACTCATATTTCCGGATTCAGAAGAGCCCTTACTCGCTGCTTTAAAACGTATGCCGAGAAGAACAAAATTATAAAGGCGAACAGTAAAATTCAGATCTCCGGAGAGGATTTCCGCGAAGGACTCACTTGCGTACTCAGTGTAAAAGTTGCTGAGCCTCAGTTTGAAGGACAAACCAAAACAAAACTGGGTAACTCTGAGGTACAGAGTGCCGTTGAGGTTATTCTTTATGAAAAACTGATGGAATTTTTGGAGCAAAATCCAAAAACAGCGAAAAAAATACTGGAAAAAGTAGTAGTTGCTGCAGAGGCTCGTGAGGCAGCACGAAAAGCGCGTCAGTTGATACAGCGTAAAAGTGTGATGAGCGGTGGCGGACTTCCGGGGAAACTTGCTGACTGTTCCATCAAAGACCCTGCACATAGTGAAGTCTATCTGGTTGAGGGAGACTCTGCGGGTGGCTCAGCAAAAATGGGCCGAAACAGAAGTTTTCAGGCGATTTTACCGCTTCGTGGAAAAATATTAAATGTGGAAAAAGCGAAAATCAACAAGATTCTGGAAAACAAAGAGATCCAGGCGATGATCACCGCATTGGGGACCGGGGTTGGACACGAAGAGGAGTTTGAACTTGAAAAATTACGATATCACAAAATCATCATCATGACTGATGCCGATGTGGATGGATCTCATATCCGGACCCTTTTACTTACTTTTTTCTATCGCTATATGCATCCGTTGGTAGAACGGGGACATGTTTATATTGCCACACCCCCGCTATACAGAATTACAGCATCGAGAAGCGATTTGCAATATGCATGGGATGATGAAACCCGGGATAAAATTACCAGAGAATTAAAAAAAGCGAAGAAAAAGTTCGATGTATCTCGTTACAAGGGTTTGGGTGAAATGAACCCTGAACAGCTTTGGGAAACAACCATGGATCCTGAAACCAGAACCCTGCAATTGGTAACTATCGATAATGCAGCTGCAGCGGATAAGATGTTTTCTACCCTGATGGGTGGAGATGTTGAACCGAGAAGAGAATTTATTGAACGAAATTCGAAGTATGCAACGCTTGATATATAGAGGCAGATGGCAGAGGGCAAAAGGCAAAAGTGATTCTTGATAAGGATCTATTACCTTATAACTTCTGCGTTTTGCCTTCTGCGTTCTCACTGAATTAAATATTAAATCATTTACAAACTACAATAACTGAATGGCCAGCGAAAAAATTATACCAATTTCGATTGAAGATGAAATGCAATCATCCTACATAGATTACTCTATGTCGGTTATTGTTTCACGGGCACTCCCTGATGTACGAGATGGTTTAAAACCGGTGCACAGACGTGTTCTCTACGGTATGAGTGATTTGGGTATGCTCCACAACCGAAATTTCAAAAAAAGTGCCCGTATTGTGGGTGAGGTGTTAGGTAAGTATCACCCCCATGGTGATTCAGCCGTTTATGACTCCATTGTTCGAATGGTTCAGGATTTTTCGCTGAGATACCCATTGGTGAATGGACAGGGTAACTTTGGCTCTGTTGATGGCGACTCCGCTGCTGCTATGCGTTATACAGAAGTTCGAATGCAGCGAATTGCAGAGGAACTTCTTACCGATATCAACAAAGAGACGGTTGATTTTCAAACCAATTTTGATGACACATTGATGGAGCCAACTGTGCTGCCATCAATGGTTCCCAACCTCCTTTTAAATGGTGCATCCGGTATTGCAGTAGGGATGGCAACCAATATGCCCCCTCACAATTTAAAAGAGGTCGTAGACGGAACCGTAGCTGTCATTGATAATCCTGAAATCGATGTGAAGGAGTTGATGAAACATATTACAGCTCCTGACTTCCCAACAGGTGGTATTATATATGGTTATGAAGGGGTGAAAGAAGCCTTTGAAACCGGTCGCGGTAAAATAACCATGCGTGCCCGAGCCAATACTGAAGAGCTTCGAAGTAACAGAGAACAAATAGTCGTCACGGAAATTCCTTACCAGGTCAATAAAGCAACATTAATTGAGAAAATTGCAGACTTGGTCCATACTGAGAGAATTACCGAAATCGCTGAGATCAGAGATGAATCGGATCGTGACGGTATGCGTATCGTTATTATCTTAAAGCGTGGTGCAAATGCCGGTGTTGTATTAAATCAGCTTTATAAATACACACAGATGCAGCAAACATTTGGCGTAATTAACCTGGCACTGGTTAAGGGGCGCCCTAAAGTAATGCCTGTCAAGGAGTTAATAGAACACTTTATCGAGCACCGGGTCGAAGTTATTATTCGCCGAACAATTTATGATCTGGATCAGGCTGAAGCCAGAGCTCATATTCTGGAAGGGTTAAAAATTGCCCTTGATAATCTGGATGAAGTGATTAAAACGATTCGTGCATCTAAAAACCCTCAAGAAGCCAATGTAGAACTTCGCAAAAAGTTTGCTTTTACTGACATTCAGGCAAAAGCCATTCTTGATATGCGACTCCAAAAGTTGACTGGTCTCGAAACAGATAAGGTAGATCAGGAGTATAGAGATATTGTTGATAAAATTGCTGAATTCAGAACCATCCTCTCCGACAGATCCAGACAAAATCAGATTATAAAAGAAGAGCTACTGGAAATCAAAGATAGATACGGTGATGAGAGACGTACTCAAATCGTTTATTCAGCTGAAGATTTCAGTGTTGAAGATATGATTGCAGACGAGGATGTTGTAGTTACGATCTCCAATAAAGGATTTATCAAACGAATGCCGGTGAGCGGTTACCGACGACAGAGACGCGGGGGTAAGGGCATGAAGGGTACCACAACGAAGGATGATGAATATGTGGAACATCTGTTTGTGGCAACCAATCATAACTATATTCTCTTTTTTACTGAGAAAGGGAATTGCTACTGGTTGAAAGTCTATGAAATTCCTGAAGGATCCAGATTGTCCAGGGGCCGTGCCATAGTCAATATGATTGACATCGAAAAAGACGATCATATTCAAACATTTGTGCCAGTCAAAACATTGGAAGAAGAAGAGTACATTAATAAGCACTCCATCATCATGTCAACAAAACAGGGGCAGGTTAAAAAGACAACTCTTGAGGCTTACAGCCGACCGAGACGAGATGGAATTATCGCCATCAATATCCGCGAAGGGGATAGATTACTGGGTGCCGCTTTAACCGATGGTGACAGTAATATAATCCTTGCCAACAAAACAGGTCGTGCCATACGATTCCACGAGAGTGATGCCCGTGAAATGGGACGGAATACATCCGGAGTCAGAGGGATGAACCTGAGCAAAAAGGATGAGTTGGTAGATATGGTGGTTATTAAAAATACTCATGAGGCAACCGTTTTGGCCATTTCTGAAAATGGTTATGGAAAACGATCCATGGTTGATGATTACAGAGAACAAAGTCGTGGCGGTAAGGGCGTGATAACCTTGAAAGTAACCCCAAAAACAGGGAATCTAATTGCGCTTAAAGAAGTCTCAGACAATGATGATTTAATGGTTATTACAGAAGGTGGAAAGGTGATCCGTATGCAGTGTAAAGGGATACGGACAATGGGACGAAATACCCAGGGTGTTCGAATCATGAGACTGGATGAAGATGGTAAAATTGCTGCCATCACACGTGTCGTGAATGAGGATGATGATGAAAATGAAGCCCCAGTTGTGGAATAAACTTCTATTCATTTTCGGATTTCGATCAAAAAAGGCTCCTTCGTGGAGCTTTTTTTATTTCATAGATCTAATGAATCTGATTTTGATTTTTTTGAAACAAACTCACTATAGTCTTGTTAAAGTAGATCTAAATGTAAATATGATCAGACAGACTTGTGACGTTTTTCAACAAAATGAAGCCTAAATGGCTCATTTATATTTTATCCGGAATCGGATTTTTGTTTTCTCTTCTTTTGCTGCTTATCGGGCTGGTTTGGTTGGGTTATTTTGGAGCTGTACCCGGCAGTGATGAATTACGATTGATTCAAGATCAGAAGGTCTCTTTATTAGTCACATCAGATGGGCAACGAATAGGCACATACCCCAATCAAGAGGGCATTGAAGTTAATCTCGATGATGTAAGTCCAGATTTAATTAATGCGCTGCTAGCCATAGAAGATATCCGATTTTATCGGCATAATGGTATCGATTATCGTGCATTGGGACGAGTATTCTTTCGAACTATTCTGTTTAGACAAAATACCGGGGGAGGCAGTACCATAACTCAACAGATAGCTAAAAATCTCTATCCAAGGTCCAATTATCGTGGAATTTATCTGCTAACTGATAAATTGCGAGAGATGATCATAGCCAGCAGGCTCGAATCTATCTATTCGAAAGAAGAACTATTGATGATCTATCTAAACAGAGTATCTTTTGGTGAAAATACGTTTGGTATCGATATGGCAGCACATCGTTTTTTCAATAAACCGGCTTCAGAACTCACGCTCACTGAATCTGCTACATTAGCCGGTCAACTTAAAGCGACTACTTTTTATAATCCACACAGAAATACGATTCGTTCTGAACAGCGCAGAAATGTAGTTATTCGACAGATGGAAAAATATGATATGATTTCCACTGAAATTGCGGATTCTGCTGTCGTAGAGCCACTTCAGACAGACTATAGCCGGCGAGTCAACAGACAAGATAAAGCTCTCTATTTTAAGAATTATCTCGAAACTCAGATCAAAAACATTCTTCAACTAAGCCCCTCTTTAGACGGTAATAAATATAATCTCGAAACAGATGCTCTTACCATCTATACAACTCTTGACTCACGGATCCAAGAGGCAGCTGAACTTGCTGTTTCATCACATATGCAGGAATTACAATCTATTTTAGACAAAGAAATTCTGAATCATACAATTTTTATGGAAAGCGGGGATCCCGATGTTTTGCTCGCGTGGCAACAAAGCGGTTATTATCGGGAGCTTCTAAGAGATGGTTTTTCAACAGAGGAAATTGATGATCTACTACATACCCCCGTGTCAACTATTCTCTTTAGCTGGAACGGATATGTGGAAAAAGAACTCTCTCCATATGATGAGTTGCGATATTATCTCTCATTTTTAAATGCAGGTTTATTGGTTATGCACCCCAATACCGGACATATTTTGGGCTGGGTTGGTGGCATTGACTCTCGTCATTTTCCATATGATCAAATTTTAGCCGTTCGACAGTCCGGATCCACATTTAAGCCGATTGTTTATGCTGCAGCACTTGAAGAGGGTTTTGTTCCCTGTGATTATGAGAGGAATCAACTCACCACATTTGCCGATTACAGTGACTGGACCCCCAGAAATTCAGAAGATGAGTATGGTGGGTATTATTCACTTCAGGCAGCCTTGGCTAAATCTGTCAATACCGCAACTGTACAATTAGGTATGAATATTGGCATTCCATCGATACAAAGAACAGCCCGTGCAATGGGCATTGAATCACGAATTCCAAGTTCACCATCTATTGTTTTAGGAACCTCTGAAACAACACTATTAGAACTTACGACGGCTTATACCTCTTTTTTAAATGAAGGTCAGCCAACATCGCCTAAGATTATTACCCGTATATTTAATTCGGATGGAGAGTTAATTTATGATTTTACAACCGATGACTCTGTCACTCTCTCTTTTGATCATATTTCTGATCTGTCCGGTCAGATTGATGGGGAGAATCAACTAAATATCACTGATAGAAAAACGGGTAACCCTCAAGGAATTTCACCTGAAACCGCTTCGACAATGGTTAAAATGCTTGAAAAAGCAGTAAATGAGGGTACCGGTTCCCCTTTGAGAACTCGATTTGGGATCACGCATGCTTTAGCCGGAAAAACAGGAACTACTCAGGACTATGCGGATGGATGGTTTATTGGATTTACCCCTGAAATGGTTTTCGGAGTAAGAGTAGGTGGATGGAATCAACGAGTTCATTTCCGTGAATTCCCCGGCTTTGCATCTCAAACCGCGTTGCCCATTGTGGGTAATTTTTTGACATCTATTGGTTCCGGTGATGATAGATCATCTCTACCGAATCAATTTCCATCTCATCTTATAGATTCTCCTTATGATTTTAGTTGTTCCGATTATCAGAATGATAAATTTAAGGATCGCCTTCGGAATTTTTTCAGAGGAAGAAGCAGTGATGATGCAGTTATTGTTGAAGAGGATGACGAAAAAAAATCAAGAAATATTTTTCGCCGATTGGGTCGAAAATTAGGAATTTCAGACAACTAGTTAAATCTGACATTTTTAAATTTCTAGCAATTAATCGACTTCAATATCAATAATTATTTTTAGTCAAAACACATATATTTCTCTGTATTTATTTCGATTAAATAATACTATAAATTATCTATCATTTCTTTTAACAGAATTTTCCTTTTCTCTATTAATGAATCCGGTGAAAGAATTTTCACTTTATCACCAAACTGAAGCAGCCATTCATTCAGGAAATCCAAATTCTCAAAATGAAGAGAGACCTTATTTATTTTGTCTGAAACGGCCTTTTCCTTAAATAATTTTGTCGGGAGATTCGCCTTAAACGCCCTATCTATCGACTTATCGACCTCTAGTTCGACTAATTCTCCTGATTTGTTAGAATTAAAAATCAAGGCCTCTACGTCAATTTCTTTCTTGAGGACATATTTTTCCTCTAAAATTTGGGGATTTATCATTCTGTCCAGCACAAAATTTCGAATTGCATTTCGTTTATGAGAATAACCGATCACGTTCCAGTGATCTCTGTAAAAAACCAAAAGATAGGGGTCAATTTTTCGATCTGTTTTTTTCCCATCCCCTTTACTCTCATATTTGAACGCCAGGCTCTTTTGTTGAGAAATAGCAGAAGAGACCAAGTACCAATTCCCACCCTCTTTTTTTTCATGCCCAAAGTGCAAAAACGGATCTACAATGGTTCGATTATCCAGAGAGTTCATAAACTCCTTTAATTCATCCGGCAATACATTCTTAATCTTGAGCTCTACACCCTTAGCATCCTCAATCAACATTTTATCGACTTGAGACTTCACAAAATTGAGTCCAACCAAAATAGTAGCGAGTTCTCTTGATGTAAACATAAGAGGTGGCACCTTATATCCCGGCATCACACCATATCCGCTATATTTGTCGTGAATAACAGGAACATTTAATTCCGACAGCACATTAAAATCTCGAAATATGGTTCTCCGGGTCACACCAAACGTCTCTGCAAGTTCATCTGCTGTCAATTTTTTCTTGGAATCTTGAAGCATGAGGATCATCTTCATTCTCCGTTCTGAACTTTTTAATCTAGACATGATATTTTTTTTAATTATTTATCTGATGGTAGAAGAATATTGACCTCAAAGATGTACTTCGTTTTTACCCCTTCAACATGCGCAAGACCAACCTACATTCAAGATTATTTTCTCACTTGAAATGACCTTTATTTATTCTCTTAATCGACAAAACCGGGAAGTGAAACTAAAATATTTTTAAACCAAATAACGTAGATTCACCACTTAGCTCCGTTCAATCAACAACAATCCCTTGCCATCATAAAAGGGTTCATTCTCCCCAAATTTAAATGAATAAATTGTACAATCCAGCTTTTTCTTATGCTGCTTTATCTCTTCAATGGCATCATCCACACCTTTCCACATCACTATAACCTCCCAGGGTTTGTCACTCAATAAATGTAACAATTTTGATATTTTAAAAGCATGCTTGGTCAATATTCCTGTACCGCGTTTTAACTCCACTAGAGATATACTATAATCAATACTTTCGGTGTTTTTAATATCCATTGTTTCTACGATATCATTAACCACCATCATCTTTTTCTGGATATTATCGTTCAGTGATATAAACAGATCGGGCTGACTAATAGCAATAGGTATCCCCGGTAATCCGCCCCCGGTACCCGAATCGATCCATTTATTGTATCCGGCTAATACATTTAGAGGGATGGGCAATAGTGAATGAACGATATGCTCCCGAACTGTTTCACGTGAAACACTCCGGCTCATTACGTTGATCTTTTCATTCCACTCTAATAATAAATCTATATACTTTTCGTAAGCAATCTCGTTGCTTTTATATAGCTCTCTTGCCTTGAGAAGTACCTCAGGCGCGGCTTTAATTACATTTATATTATGTTTCACGTGAAACACCTAACTTTTTAAATAGACCATCAACACAGCCACATCGCTTGCCGATACCCCACTGATTCTGGATGCCTGACCAATAGTCTCAGGTTTTATCCTTTCTAATTTACTCTTTCCCTCTGATGAAAGGCTCTTTATTTTTGAATAGTCAATTTTTTCAGGTATCAAAGAATTCTCCTGTCTGTTTACCTCTTCTACCATCTCAAATTCCCGTTTAATATACCCTTCATATTTTAACTGAATCTCTACCTGTTCTATGACATATCGATTGGATGTTATCTCTTCTGTGGATTTATTTAACACAGGATCTGCTTTGAAAAGATCTTTTAAATGAATTTCAGGTCTGGGAATTAATGATTTTGCCTTAACGGGTTGGGTTAAAGGGGAGGTCCCATTTTCAATGAGCATAGGATCCATCAATTCAGGCCGGACTGTATAATCGCTGATCAAATCATATAATTGATCCACTTCCTCTTTTTTCTTTTTGAACCGTTCGTAGCGATCCTCGTCTGCCAGACCAATGCGATATCCTAACTCTGTTAAACGCAGATCTGCATTGTCCTGACGCAATAAAATTCGGTGTTCCGCCCTTGATGTAAACATACGGTAGGGTTCCTCCGTACCTTTATTTATCAGGTCGTCAATAAGAACACCGATATAGGCTTCCGATCGTTTAAGGACAAAGGGATCTTTATCATGAACAAAAAGTGACGAGTTGATACCGGCAATCATACCCTGACAAGCGGCTTCTTCATAACCGGTAGTTCCGTTAATTTGTCCGGCAAAAAAGAGTCCGTTTACACGTTTTGTTTCCAGGCTTCTTTTCACTTGGTAGGGGGGGAAATAGTCATATTCAATTGCATAACCGGGGCGAAGCATCACGGCTTTATCAAATCCGGGTATAGTTCTCAGTGCATGATATTGTACATCTTCAGGCAGTGAGGTAGAAAATCCATTTAAATACATTTCGTATGTATTCCAGCCTTCCGGTTCAAGAAATAGCTGATGTCTGTCCCGATCTGCAAACCGATTAATTTTATCTTCAATGCTTGGACAGTATCTGGGGCCTATCGACTTTATTCTTCCATTAAACATCGGACTTCGGTCAAAGCCGGTTTTCAAAACCTCATGAACGTCACTATTTGTGTACCCAATCCAACAAGTCAGTTGTTCATCAATGGAAGGCAGTTTATCCGTCATAAAAGAAAAAGGGGCGGGGTCCTCATCTCCATATTGTACTTCCAATTTAGAGTAATCTACAGATCTGCCATCCAGTCGGGGAGGGGTCCCCGTTTTAAGTCTACCTACATCAAAACCCAGTTTTTGGAGAGCTGCAGTGATACCCACTGAAGCTCTTTCACCCGATCTTCCGCCTCCATATTGACTCTCACCAATATGAATGAGTCCATTCAAAAATGTACCGCTCGTTAATACAACAGATTTTGAGTGGAATACTTGCCCCGTTTGGGTCACAACACCTGTAATTTGCTTGCCTTTTTCATCAGTAAGAATATCTACTACATTATCTTGACGGAAATAGAGGTTATCTATTTTCTCCAATTCCTCTCTCATGATTTGAGCATAGAGCATACGATCACTTTGGCAACGAGGGCTCCACATGGCCGGACCCTTACTCAGATTCAACATTCGAAACTGAACTCCACTTCGATCACTTACAATACCACTGAGTCCACCCAATGCATCAATTTCCCTCACTAATTGACCTTTGGCAACGCCACCCATAGCCGGATTGCACGACATTTTTGCAATCGCATCCATGTTCATGGTGATTAATAACGTCCTGGATCCCATCTTAGCTGCAGAAGCCGCCGCTTCACTCCCGGCGTGTCCCGCACCCACTACAATCACATCATATGTAGGGTAGATACTACTCATATACTATTGTTTTTATTATATTTATAAATCTTTAAAATTTAATAAATTACCTAATACAAAATATTGTTTTCTTTCAAATAATTAAACCTTAAGATAGATATTGTTAGGCCGTTAAAGTAACGTTCATTTTAGGTAGAACTTATCAAAAATTGAGATTGAAATATGTGGTTCAAGAAAAAGAGTGAAACCCCTTCTTCATCAAAGCAATACTTTACTGAAAAATGGATGAAAGAGTGGTTTCATTCAATTAATAGCAGTGAGAAATATAAAAAAGCCGGCAAGCACTGGAATAGTCCAATTCTTTTGAAATTTAATCCGGTACCTGAAATTCTAAAACAGAATGAATCCATTGGTATCTATTTAGACCTGAAATATGGAGAGTGTCTCGATTTACGATATGCGACTGATCTGGACCTGAATCTGTCAAAAATCATACTTACATCAGACGAAATAACATGGATACAGATGATCGAGGATAAAAAAGACCCAACCATGTTAATCATGAAAAAGAAGCTGAGCCTGGAAAAGGGCAGTCTGGTTCAATTATCAACTCAACGACATGCAGCAAAAGCACTACTAGAAACAGCACCTACATATAGCGATTCGATACAGCAGAAAGAGTTTATTTCTAAAATTAAAAAGAAGCAGGAACAAGATTCAAAACATACCTCTTTTACTACTACTAAAAAGGGTTTAGATTTTGAGAGTTTTCCAATGAAACTGTTTCAAAAAGCTAAACAATATGGGATATGGAATCCGAGTGATATTGATTTAAACAGTGACAGGGAGCAATGGGAAAAATTGAAGGATGATGAAAAAGAGATATTAATTCATCTATCCGGTTTATTTATTGCGGGTGAAGAAGCCGTTACGGTAGACATTTTACCATTGATTCAGGTTATAGCCAATGAGGGTCGTTTAGAAGAGGAGATCTATCTAACCTCTTTTTTATGGGAGGAAGCCAAACATACAGAATTCTTTTCCCGATTTGTCAAAGATGTGATAGGTTATCAACCCGATTTTCAAAAATATCACAAAACTCATTACAGGACGCTGTTTTATGAAAAACTTCCCCGGGACCTCAATCGGTTAAAACTGGATGATTCACCCATTGCACAACTGCGTGCATCCGGAACCTATAATATCATTGTTGAAGGCACTCTCGCTGAAACAGGTTATGCTGCCTATCACAATATGTTAGCAGATAATAATATACTTCCCGGAATGCAAGAAGGCATCATCAAACTTAAACAAGATGAATCCAGACATATAGCGTTCGGTCTATATTTGATTAACAGATTATTAGATGAGAACCCCGGTTACAGAGAAGAATTTGAGAATCATCTGGAAGAGTTACTGAATGATGCGACCAATATTATTTATGAAATTTTTGAACCCTATGATGTGGTGCCCTTCGGCCTAGAGAAAGAGTGGTTTTTGGAGTATGCCCTGAAACAGTTTCAGCATCGGATGGATAAGTTGGGGTATTGAATTCGAATTGATTTCTGAGTAATTCTATGGTCGATTGTTCAAATTGAAACATTCACATATCCAGCTTGCAGCAGGGGTACAATTTCTTGATCGATAATCGAAAAGAGGTGCCTTCGGTAATTTCTAGTAGACTCGCCCGTGCCGGTTCGTGTTGTAACAGTGACTACTGCATCCAGCTCTGGCAGAATCATGATATACTGGCCGCCATTACCAAAAGCGTAGATCATGTGATTATTCCCCGCCATACGCCGAAACCATAAGTATCCATAATTCTCCACACCGGCAATTCGTCCAGTTACCGGCTCTATAGATTTGATAACCCATTCTTTAGACACCAGTTGATTGCCATTGTAAACTCCAACATCCATCATCAATTGTCCCATTTTAACCATATCCCTCGGTCGCATCGCCATGTTATTTCCACCCAAAAAATACCCCTGAGGATCTCTATCCCAACCCGTAATTTGAATATCCATAGGCCCGAAGAGATATCTGTTGGCAAATTGCAGTGTATTCATCCCGCTAGCACGAGTAAGAATTACAGCGAGCAAATGCGTATTTCCGGTACTGTAAATCCTGTCTACGCCCAGCATTCCCCGAAGCGGCTGGTCGAGCTTGTATCGAATCCAGTTACTACTGGAGACCCATCGTCCATAATTGGACCGGCTGGTTGATGCCAGACCGCTTCTCATGGTTAACAGATCTTCTATCGTAATGGACTCTTTTATAGAATCTGGTTTTGCTTCAAAATAGTCAGGGAAAAACTCGGCGATGGGTTGATGAACTCCATCCAGATACCCCTTATCAATTGCAATTCCAATTAAAATAGAAAGGACACTTTTTGATGCCGACTTAATATTGTTACCACGCGCAGCATTCATTCTTCCGTAGTAACTTTCTGACACAACCTCACCGTGCTGGCTTATAACCAAACTGTTTATCGGCCCGATTCTAGCCAATGGTTCTGCAATTTCATTCAAACGATTTCGAACTTCATCACGATTGAGTGGAACAACATTCTCATTCTCTGCTTCTGATATCACAGAAATGGTCTTCTCCGATTCAAAATTTAAAAACATCCCGGAGATGAATATAAATGCTGCTATTATAAATAGAGCAACCAGAAAAATAAGGTTGGTTGGAGTCTTATATGACTGATTTTTATTACTCAAATTTGCTGCTAATTCGTTTTTTTTGGTTCTATGGTAAATGAATGTACTATAGTCACAGTTTACAACTGTACATTTGTGTTTAAATTATATCATCTTTCAGTTTATAACTGTTAAATTAGTTAAATAATTCTATGAATACCTATATAGCCTTATTACGAGGAATAAATGTTGGCGGCCATAATATCATCAAAATGGCTGACTTAAAGATATGTTTACAGAACGAAGGATTCAGTGATGTACAGACCTATATACAGAGTGGAAATGTAGTTTTGCATTCTGTCGAATCTGTCAGAGACATCGTCCTGGATAAAATAGAAACCGCTCTACGAAACACTTTTGACTATCATAACCCGGTGGTTCTGATCAGTAAGGAAGAACTTGATCGTATAAACATTGAAGCACCATCCGGCTTTGGCGAGGATCAGGAGAATTATAAATACGAAGTTCTTTACCTGAAACCACCATTATCAGCTTCTGAAGTCATTAGTGAGATTCCGGTTAGGGAAAATGTGGATCTTGCATGGGAAGGACCCGGTGTGATTTATTACCGGAGATCCTCGGAACACCTAACCAAGAGCATGCTAAACAAGCTGACTTCCAAACCTATCTACCAGCAAATGACAATCCGTAACTGGAGAACCACGACCAAGATTTATGATATCGCCAAAAAGAACCCATCTTAGTTTTAGGATTGTTATTCATAACTTTTATTAGATTGTAAACTGGAAAAATTGTTAATTGAAGTTGAATAAAAACACAACCTTATTACCTATGAGCATACTTCGAATCATATTCGCAATCATTCTTCCACCACTTGGCGTATTTCTTACCATTGGAATTAAGCCCCATTTCTGGCTCAATATTCTTCTTACCATTCTAGGCTTTATACCCGGAATAGTGCATGCGGTATGGATTATTGCTAAAAATGATTAAATCTTAAATGAGTTAACTTAAATCTTTTTGTTCCGAGCGCTCTACTTCGCAGGGCTGGTAAATTTGCTTCCTTTTAATCGAAACCGCCATGGCCGGTCAGCATCCTCACCTGCATAATCCACCCCCACTCTGGGTGAGGCAATGATTTCTGTTTCACTTTTGTGTACTGACTTCCAATTCTGGTCCGATTCCAGCCAGATTTTTCCGCTGTCGAGCAGGGAAATTCCATTTTGATTCGTTGTGATTCCAAGAGCCTGACTTACCAGTCCCGGTCCACCGGCGACCCTTCTCTGTACACGATTCAGGTTTCTTCTATCAAGCATAGTTTCAATACCCCTTACCGGTTCCAGAGCCCGAATCAAAACGGCATCCGGCCTTCCTTTCGGGCCTGTCACCAGATTAAACAGGTGATGAATTCCATAACACAGATAGATATAGCAAATTCCTCCCGTAGCATACATTGTCTCTGTTCTGCCAGTTCGCCTTCCTCCATAAGCATGGGAGGCGAGGTCGGTAATGCCGCCATAGGCTTCAGTTTCAACAATGCGTCCACCGGTTACATGACCATTCATCTTTGAACAGAGGATCATCCCGATCAGGTCACAGCTGATGTCCACCACATCTTCACGTTGAAAAAATGCTTCATCACGGATTATCATATGTTGAATGGCACTGTTATAGATTAAGAAACAACAGTTCAACAATAATAAATCAAGTACAAATAATGAAAAAAAAAACAAAAGCAGTTTGGAAATGATCTGGAATGTAACGCTCAGACAAATTAACAACTCGAATCGGGGTTTCTTGGGTCAGCCTTTATAAAGATGATGGCGGATGGCTGATTACAAATAGTTTTATTACATTCATTTTCCAACAAAAATTAAACCCTATCTCATGAACGCTCCACAAATTCAAAAACTGTCTATACTGTTTGCAGCACTCTTTTTATTGGCTGCCCTTCCGGTGTTATCACAAAACTCTATTCAGGATATTCCACCAAGTCACGAAGACCTACAAATTGAGCCGGACCGAACGGTTCAATTGAATGTCTCTGAAGGCACCTGGATGTCGCTGGATCTTCACCCATCAGGTGAGAAGTTTGTTTTTGAATTTATGGGAAATCTGTTTGAACTCCCCATCAATGGCGGAGAGGCCATTCAGCTTACACATGGTATGGCATTTGACGCTCAGCCAAGCTACAATCCCGCCGGGGATAAAGTGGTTTTTATTTCGGACAGAGACGGTGGTGAAAATGTTTGGATTCTGGATCTCGAAACCCTGGAGACGGAAAAACGCACGTCAGGTAAAAATTACCGGATGCAGTCTCCCATCTATACTCCGGATGGAAAATATATCATAGCCGCAAGAGCGAACTTAAGAGGCGGGGTTCATAAGTTGTGGATGTATCATGTGGATGGCGGAAGCGGAACGGAATTCATGGACACACCGGATAATCTAAAAACGATCGAACCGGCTTTCGGAGGTGATGACAATTTCCTGTGGTTCTCACAAAGAACCGGTGACTGGAACTACAACGCAATCTTCCCACAATATCAGATTGCAAAGGTTGATCTGGAAACAGGGGAACTTCATACACAAACAGCCAAGTTGGGTTCCGCTTTCAGACCAACACTCTCGTCTGATGGGAAATGGCTGGTCTATGGAACACGACACAAGCAGGAGACCGCTTTAAGAATCAGAGATCTAAACAACGGGGATGAACGCTGGCTTGCATACCCGATTCAACGCGATGATCAGGAATCACGTGCTACTCGTGATGTTCTCCCTTCCATGAGTTTTACGCCGGACAATAGTGCCCTCATCCTGACGTATGGAGGTAAATTTTGGCGATTGCCGATCGCGCCGGGTTCTGAGGCTACAGAAATTGCATTTGAAATCAATACAGAAGTTGAACTGGGTCCACAACTCGATTTTAACTACCCAATCAGCGATGATCCGCAATTTTTAGCTCGTCAAATCAGGGATGGCGTTCCATCACCGGATGGTACAAAACTGGCTTTTACTCTACTGAACGATCTTTATGTGATGGATCTGCCAAACGGTACTCCTCAACAACTGACAGGTTTGGATATGGTAATGGCATTCCCAACTTGGTCGCCTGATGGTGCCTTTATTGCGTTTGCAACCTGGAATCCGGAGGTGGGTGGACATATCTACAGAGTAAGAGTAAATGGTAGAGTTAATGCAGAGCGATTAACACAAGCTCCCGGAATCTATCAGGATCTCGCATGGTCAAAAACCCAGGACAGAATTGTTGGTGTGAGGGGAGATAAACGTAACTACTATGAAGCTCCGGGACCCTTTGTACCTTTTGCAGCTGATGAGTTATTCTGGATTCCGTCTAATGGCGGAGAACTCAATTTTATCGCATCAACGAACGGTCGACATACCCCTCACTTTGTAAAAAATGATGATCGAATTTATCTGAATCACTCTCAGCGGGGACTCTTATCCATCCGATATGATGGAACGGATGAGAAGCAGCATGTAATGGTAACCGGTAGTACAGCACCCGGTTCAGACAGCCCAAGCAGAGCGTCAACCATTCTGAAGGCACCTGAAGGTGATCAGGCATTGGCACAAATTGGCAGTGATATTTACTCCATCACCATCCCAAGAGCAGGTGAGGCTCAAACTATCAATGTGGGCAATCCTTCAAACGCTGCATTCCCGGTGATGAAACTCACCGACATTGGCGGACAATTTCCGGCTTGGAGCTGGGATGGGCGAACCATTCACTGGTCGATTGGAAATGGCTTCTTTTCATTTAACCTCGATGATGCACTTGCACAAAAACGTGTGCAGGATGCTTACGCTAAAGAGAACGAGGAATCTGATGAAGACAGTGAAGAGTCTGAAGAAAACGGTGAGGATTCTGATGAATCAGAGGAAGAAACAGAAGACCCGAATAAACCTGAAGATTATAAACCGTCAGAACTAACCATTGAGATCCAGGTAGACCGGGATAGTCCTCAGGGAACAATCGTTTTTCGCGGAGCTACCGTGATTACGATGAACGGATATGAGATTATTGAAAATGCAGATGTGGTGATTCGCAACAATCGTATCCATGCTGTAGGTGTCAGCGGCTCCGTTGATATACCGTCCGGAGCGGAAATCCGTGATGTTTCCGGTAAAACAATTGTACCCGGATTTGTTGATACACATGCTCATGTGAGACCATTCAGAAATCTGCATCAGCCTCAGATATGGTCTTTCATGGCCAACTTAGCTTATGGTGTTACCACGCTGAGAGATCCTCAGACCGGAACAACCGACCTGCTTACCTATGCAGACCAAGTTATGAATGGGGCGATTATCGGTCCCAGAATTTACCAAACCGGGCCTGGTGTATTCTGGAATGAGCAGATCAGTGACTTGGATCATGCCAGAGATGTATTGATGCGATATAGTAAGTATTATGATACCAAAACAATAAAAATGTATGTTGCCGGAAATCGTGAAATGCGTCAATGGATTCTGCAGGCAGCTAAAGAGCAAGAGCTGATGCCAACTACGGAGGGATCTCTGGATATGAAACTGAACATGACGATGCTCATAGATGGCTACCCCGGCCAGGAGCACAACTATCCGATCTCTCCGATATTTGAAGACGTTGTGAAAGTAACGGCTGAATCAAAAATGGCCTATACACCCACGTTATTGGTTACATATGGTGGTCCATGGGCAGAGAATTATTTCTACATGACCGAAAATGCCGTTAACAATCCGAAGCTTAAATATTTCACACCACGACGTGATTTAGATGGAAAAGCACTACGAAGAGGCTCGGGCTGGTTTCATGAAGATGAGTATGTAATGGATCGGCACTCGAAAATTGTAAATCAAATTTATGATGCGGGGGGCATCAATGGTGTTGGCAGTCACGGTCAGTTACAAGGTCTTGGATATCATTGGGAACTTTGGGCGATGTCCTGGGATGATATGAACCCTCATAAAGCACTCCGTATTGCAACCATTCAGGGAGCTGAAGCACTGGGTCTGGACGGGGATATAGGTTCTATCGAAGTAGGCAAGCTTGCGGATCTACTTATTCTTGAGCGAAACCCGTTAGAGAATATTCGCAACACGAACTCCATATTGGAAGTGATGATTAATGGAAGGCTTCATGATGGGAATACTCTGAATGAAATCTGGCCGGTAAACAGGCCGCTTGGTAAATTGTGGTTTCAGGAAGATGACCCTGTGGGTTTACCCGGTATCGGTCAATGAGGGCGAAGCACTGCTTCGCAATAACAGCGGCTGGAGTCACTTTATAATCAACAATAATGCGATAAGTCGGAGCTTGATAAAATACAGGACATTGAATATGTGGGCACGTAAGGGGCCCGGAGCACTGCTCCGCAACAACAACGCTCAGTTCGCATTAACAGCCACCATAAAACAAAAAAGCCCAAACATCTTTAAATGCTTGGGCTTAAATGGCGATCCGGAAGGGACTCGAACCCTCGACCTCCTGCGTGACAGGCAGGCGTTCTAACCAACTGAACTACCGGACCATTATTTCAAATTTCCTTCAAAAGAAATCAGACTCAAATATAACCACCTTATTGACATGAAGTCAATACTAATTACAATCATAATTAATTAGATTGTGTGATCGTCCACTTTACATTATATATCATCACTTTACACATCACTACACTCTCCACATGTGACGTCATAGCCTCATTCAGGTCGTCTTTTCAAAATCAGATGCAATTAAATAAATTATTGTATTTTATATATTTAGATTGTCACTTTATTTATATGTATTATTAATAAGACTGAACGAAATCCCTAGTCAGGATTGGTACTTCTCTTTTAAAAAACCGAGTATGAAAACTACTGAAAAAAGGTTCTTTTTAGATAAAAACGATATTACTATCAAATGCATTAATACAGTTTCCGGAGATAAAGGATTTGTTGATGGGATTGAGTATGAATGTGTGGATAATGAATTGTTGAGAGAACGAATTAAAGAGGGGTCAGATGTTACACGCCTTTCTACAACACTCGTTACTGATATGTATGAGCTATTTAAGGATAGTAATTTTAATCAACCTATTGGAAACTGGGATGTTTCAAATGTAACAGATATGGGATCGATGTTTTCTCAATCCAAATTTAATCAATCCATCGGTAGTTGGGATGTGAATAATGTGACTGATATGAATTTCATGTTTTATGGATCTTCATTCAATCAGCCAATTGAAGAGTGGGATGTAAATAATGTGTTGGAAATGTCAGGAATGTATTGGAATTCCCAATTCAATCAACCCATTGGCGATTGGAATTTAAATTCTATGATTGAAATGAGATATATGTTTATTAATTCTCAGTTCAATCAAAATATATCCGATTGGTGTGTTAACAATATTGTTAAGGAGCCTCGTGAATTTTCATCTCGTTCACCTCTTTCAGAACAAAATAAACCCCAATGGGGAATTATTCCTGATTAACAATATCTCACTATTATTACAGAATAATACAGAGCTGTAAATTTCTCTTTCAGTTTCTCAATATACCCCCTCTGCAATTCTTTTGCTTAATTATAAGCGAAGGATTAGTTTAATAATAACACTATTCATTTCGATTGTTATTTCCAATGAGACCTTTTCAACAATTATCCATTCTTTTACTCTCTGTATCTCTATTCTATTCTTGTGGAACAGAGTCCACTCCTGAATATACTTTAACCACTTCAGTAAATGGAGAAGGAATCATTACTCCTTCAAGTGGAGAGTTTGAAGAGGGCGAAACGGTCACCATTACAGCAACTCCTACTGATGGCTGGGTCTTTGGCAGCTGGAGTGGAGATGGAAAAGGAACCACTAATCCCATCAACATTACGATGGATGATGATAAAATTGTGATTGGCGTCTTCGTTAATGACCCTGATCTAAATAACCTTAACACTATTCATTGTCCTGATACTGAACCCGGAGAAACCTTTATCCTTGATGGTGTAGAATATGAATCTGTGGACAATGACTTACTTCGATTAAGAGTAGAAGAAAATGCTGATATGACAACTGTTTGTACATCACTGGTTACAGATATGAGCAGGTTATTCGCGGGAGAAATTAAAAGATTTTATAGCGATCCACTTGTTATTAATGATTTCAACGAACCTATTGGCCATTGGGATGTAAGTAATGTGACGAACATGAAGCAAATGTTTTTTCACTCTGCGTTTAACCAACCCATTCGGAACTGGGATGTAAGTTCTGTTCAGGATATGAGTATGATGTTCCTTAGGAGCTCCTTTAATCAAGACATTAATGACTGGGATGTTAGCAGTGTGACAAATATGTCAGAAATGTTCTACTATGCGACATATGCATTAACAAATGACGAAAAAAAGGGTCTCTTCAATCAACCAATTGGAGAATGGAATGTGAGTTCGGTGACGAATATGAGACAGATGTTCTCTAATACTCAATTTGATCAAGATATTAGTTCTTGGGATGTGAGTTCGGTGACAGATATGTCAGGTATGTTCAGAGAGAGTCCCTTTAACCAGCCCATCGGTGGTTGGGATGTGAGTAATGTAATAACGATGAGGCTTATGTTTTTACAAACCTCATTCAATCAATCGATTAGTGACTGGGATGTGAGCTCCGTAACCGATATGTATAGTATGTTTTCCAGAGCTGAATTCAACCAACCCATTGGTGACTGGGATGTGAGTTCCGTAACCGATATGTATAGTATGTTTTTCAGAGCTAAATTCAACCAACCCATTGGTGATTGGGATGTGAGTTCTGTTATGCGAATGCCCAGTATGTTTGATGGAACAACATTTAATCAACCCATTAGTGATTGGAATGTGAGTTCGGTGACGAACATGGAATCCATGTTTGAAAACAGTGCATTCAATCAACCGATTGATGACTGGGATGTGAGCTCCGTAACTAATATGTATGCAATGTTTAGAAACGCTCATCAATTCAACCAACCTATAGGAAACTGGGATGTGAGTTCTGTTACAGAAATGATGAGAATGTTTGCAAAAAGTCCCTTCAACCAACCTATAGGTGATTGGGATGTGAGTTCTGTAACAAGAATGATGGAAATGTTTTTAGAAAGTTCATTTAACCAAAACATCTCCGGTTGGTGTGTCTCTAACTTTAAAGTTGAGCCGACGCGTTTCTCAACCGACGGTCACCTTATAGAAAGATACAAACCCAAATGGGGAACCTGTCCGGATTAACCTCAATAAATGTCTACCCCTTAAAAAAGAAGAGCCCCGGGTTCAACCGGAGCTCTTTCGGGATGGTGATGGGATGTATTAAAGTTCTTATTCTGCTTTAAAGTAGATCTTGTATCGCTGAAATCAGGTTCTCATCTTCAGGCTCTACATTACTCTTAAACCTTCTCACAAGATTTCCGTTCCGATCGATCAGAAATTTTTCAAAATTCCACGAGACTTCTCCCGTAAAATCAGGATTCTCAATACTTGTTAGATAATCAAACAGCGGGTGCTGATCTTCCCCTTTCACAGATACTTTTGAAAACATCGGAAATGTAACACCATAATTAACCTCGCAAAAAGTGGCAATCTCCTCATCAGACCCGGGTTCCTGTCCACCAAAATTATTCGCCGGAAATCCCAGTATCTTAAATCCCTGATCGGAATAGGTGTCAAAAATCTTCTGTAAACCCTCATATTGTCCGGTATATCCACACTCTGATGCAGTATTTACCACCAAAATTACATCGCCTGAAAACTCACTCAAAGAAATATTTTCTCCATCAAGCGAATTTAATTCATATTGATAGATGTTATCGGTTCGTTCAATGTCTGTAACCATCATAAATGATATCAGTGTGATTAGTAGTCCTATTGCTTTCATATTGTTATCCTATTAGTTTAATTAAAGAATCTTTTTTTTCACCATATCATTCCAACGATGAAACATACCTACAATTATACAGCAATTATACTACTATTAACACTCATTATTCTCACACTACCATCCATTGTGACCGCACAAATGTTCTCCATTGATGAACCTCAGGAGCAACAACAACAAAGATTGGGTGCGATGACCGTCGTAGGAATAAGCTGGGAAATGGCAGATTTTGAGTATTCCGGCGACTCTCAAGAAAATTTCCGACGACTTAATTTTAGTGATAGCCTGGTTCGGTTTCGTTTAAACAGCCCCGGTCTCGATATCAGTTTAGGTGTGGGAGGTGCTTTTACAGGAATGAATGACCACTCTTATTTGAATGTTACCGGCAGGATTTTTAATAACATTACCATTATACGAAGGGAATCCTTCTTACTCATACTGCCTGTTCAACTCACTACAGACCTGAAAAGAGTCCGGCTCAATGATGTGGATAATGATTTTCAACAAAGCTCTCTAACCTTCGGTTCCGGCATTGCTACTGATTTGAAATTGTCAAATAGGTTTAGCCTGAAAGCACATGCAACTCCTAACTACGGATTCAGTTTTTCTCAGGGAAGCTTTTTTGGAGGAACACTTTTTCGCTTTGACGGCAGAGGAATGCTCTTTATACATGACCTATTTGGCAGCCGTTCATTAGCTATTGGCTATGACTTCGACTACAGAAGTTACAATATTGATGGAGATATCTTTGATTATGATTATACTTCACATTCATTAACCCTGGGAATCGGTTTTTAGAATGAAAATAGAAAAACTCCTGCTCGAGCTTGAATCTATCTGTGAAAAAGCCGGATATACCATCCGAAAGGAGAGAGGTGCTTTTCGTGGAGATCAATGTATTTTTGAGGGAGATAACCTGGTCGTCATCAATAAAAATCGTCCGACAGAAACTCAGGCCGCAATATTGGCAAAAGTGATCCGTCGGTTCAATCCCGAAGACCTGTTTATAAAACCCGCTGTCAGAAAAGAGTTAGAGGATATTTGGGTACGATTGGATCGTTTTGATGATGTAGAGGAGCAATTGGAAAACAATTCTTGATATGAAATGCACATTTCTGGGAACCGGTACATCCATGGGGGTCCCGGTTGCCGGTGGTTTTGGAAAAGAGATGATCAATCAAGACCCGCGTAATCAGCGATACCGTTGTTCTGCCTGGGTGAGATCAGAAGAGGCCTCTA